>Ga0157364_1000819_pt1 | contig 23802 bp, 11 predicted proteins | sample AttsexASBM2_FD_111476 | JGI IMG/M metagenome (GOLD analysis project Ga0157364, IMG submission 111476) | Fungus gardens microbial communities from leaf cutter ant in Ribeirão Preto, State of São Paulo, Brazil - Atta sexdens ASBM2 | ecosystem: Host-associated > Fungi > Mycelium > Unclassified ...
ACCAATTAATTAATATTTAATTAAATTTATTATCAAAATAAACATCTCAAAGTTATTTTCCATTAATCGATTAATTGGAAAAGCTATTCTTATACAATTTAATAATAATAAATCACATTAAAAAAATTTTCATATAAATAGATATTTTTTTTATTTTAATCAATATATATCTCATTTTCATTAATATATACAAATACAAATTATATTTATTAATTTATTTAAATTTAAAAAATGTTTAATATATTATATTAAATTTTATAATATAAAATTTTTTAATTAAAGTTTTAGAATTTAATTTGAATTAAAAAATTTCGATTTAAAAAATTATTTTATTTTGGTGAGTAGATAGTAGGTGTGATGTGGTATATGTATGTGTGCACTCGCCCGCCCACACACACACACACACACACACACACACACACACACACACACACACACACACACACACACACACACACACACTTCTCTACTGCACAAATAAAATTTAAAATCATATTTTAGATTGTAATCTGTAGAAAAATGTAGCAAAAGAATAAATAACGAGCGTGTGTTATATGATAAATTTGTGATATCACACAATGTAAATATGTATTATTCCCTAAAATATGTATTTTCTACTGAGATACAACTGGTATTTTCCAGGAAAGTTTCCTGTAGTGTTTATTTTAACGTGAATTTAACTCCTCAAAGCATGCGGTGCGTTGCATACAACAGAAATCTTGGAGACACGCTGGCAAATGAACAAGTACATTCCAAGGAATTCGACCGCAAGCTTAATTGCGGAGACGTTTCTCGTTGAGGAAGATAGCACGAACAAGAAAGATGATTCTCTCGCAAGGAAGATGGAGTCGAAATGTAGCAAGAGACGGTCTCATTCGCGGCATCAACTGCAGCGTGCTGCTCGCAGCATTTCTCCGGTGACGTAACGTGCACGCCGGAATTTTCCTTAAATCAACTTCCTTTCTCATTTCACAATTGTTGAATACTTCGCGTAATGTGTGCACGATAACGTATTTCACTGTCTTACATCCATGGGACGGTCGTGCGTATATTATACGTGACGCATATCGGTGTGAATAAAGGTGGCAAGATTGCACCCCGTAAAACGATCGATGAGCGGATAAAGGCGAATTTATTGCGGTGGCACGATGTCTGCGGTATTCACCTTCGTATTCGAAACGGAATCGATCATACACGACTACATCCCCCTGCGTTGTATACGGCTTTCCGCATTAATACTTTAGACGCTCCACGATTTGTCTTTGCCCGCTGTATCGGTTTGCACGCGGCACAATAGCGGTACATTGTTGCCGCTTTTATGCAATTTAATGCATCACCCTTTATGTCCCGATGTGTGTCTGGGTTCAGAGAAATAACGTGGTCCGCCGTTCTACTTCGCTACATAAATATCAAAAAATGGCGAATCTATTAGCCACTTTACGTAAACGACCGCCATCTGTACCTCTACTTCTAGTATTTCTACTTCTGTTTCTCTTCGCATCAATGGAATATATAATTCATCGTACTCTTATCATTAGTCATCGATAGGCATTACGAACAATGAATTGCCCGTTAAAGTATCATGCATATAGCTAATGGAATTGCTATGCCGACCTTCGCAAGGCGATTTACTCTCATTCGATCATCCTATTCAGTCATCCCATCAGCTATCCGCGTGAGTGCATCGCTCAAGCGCCGATTACCCCTCGCTTGCAAAAGCATCCTCTCGTACGAATTAACCAGAATCGGAGCGTGCGAATACGATCGTTCGGGTACATAATGTACTCACGTGGATACATACGGAATCTCGATAGATATAAAAGGTCGACGTAACAGTTCCTCCACCTATAGACGTGAGAAGGGAAGGTTTCTCCTCCTTTTGCTTTAAGCCACCTGCGGATCGTTCATCATACCAGTAATGCATCTACCATCCCACGCCGTTTCTCTTGGTCTCTTTTCCGTCGACGGGGGATGATCTTCGACGCGAATGGGAGAGCCGCGACGCGGCCAATGCCGCGTCCCCCACCCCTTTTACCTCCCTTGGCATGCCATATCCCACCGCCGTTTCCCTGACACCCTACCTGATATACCCCGCGCCGAGAAGCTCCCCGAGCTATGCAACCCCCCCGGTAATGTGCGCATCAATAACCTATCATATCCAACCTTCTGGATGCGGTGGTGGCGTGCATCAGCTCCCTCTCCCTTCAACACCGTTCACTCTTCTCATCTCTCCCCCTCCCTTCTTTCCCGCTTTCAGACGCGTCGATCTCTTCGAGCTTGCAGCTAGATACTTTTCCTGAGGGTCTTTACTATGCATACTCCTTGGAACGGATGTTATGTAAATCAGGGCTCGAAAATCGTTTTCTGATAGCGGCTCGGAAAAAAATCCGGTGATTTTGCGTCGGCGCATCTCTATCTGAGACGTGTTGCATGTACGAACTGCGTTGAGATGAACGTTGTGAACTTTTTTTTTTTATTGTAATCCGCGTATTATACGAGGGGGTATTGAAAAATATTAAATTTCCAAGTGACTTTTCCAGGCACGAGCGCGGCATGAAAAACTTCAACGCAATTTGACAAACTTGCCCGTTACAAAGCGAGCCAAGAATAGCAATTCGCCTCGACAAACTTTTAACTATCCACGAGATATGAAAAAAAAAAATAATGAGAAAAGTAATTTTGTGATCTATTATATATATATATATTTGTTATGATTATATATTCGTGATTTTCATTGTATTATGCCTAAATTTTAGTTTAATATAATGAATTAACTGAAAGAACATGTTGTTGAAAAATCTGTAACTATTTTCTCGCAGTTTCTTTTTCCTAAAGCTTTGAAAGAAGTAAATTGGAGAAACAATAAAATGCAATTTTCCCGTTATGCATGATATAATACATACATAAAAATCATATGTAATTTAGGCATTAATGATTCACGTAATACACGTAACCAGAAAACAATAAATTGGCGCAATAATTTTAAACCATTACAAAATGCAGTCCATTTATTCATAACATTTTCATCATTTTACCATCGAAATATGTAAAGAGAAACAGCATTGCGGGAGGAATGCTTTTATTACGCGCTAATGGAGCAACCGCTCAGCATTCTCTCTTTCTTTCCGGACGACACTTTATTAAAGTGCCATTTCGCAACAGGGACCGCGATGCATTCGCAATTTCGTTATGGTCGAAAAATCGCCCAAAAATTCTCACTTCGTTATCACAGAAACGAGGAACTATGCGCGATGCGACCGTCGATGCGTTTCGACGCGACGCTTCCGTTGATAACCGACCGCCGAGATGAATATTATTTCTGGTAGTATACACGTCTACAGTAAAATTGTTAATATTATCACTTACGCTCGCTAATTTCAAAATTCAAATTAACTTTAAAAAATATTAAAAACAAAAATAATCAGTAATATCTAATATCTTTCCAGCAACAATAATTATGCAATTACAATACAAATCTGGTCAAATTCTCAATATTTTTTCGCACGTGTTTCTCGTGTTTAATATCTAATATATAACATCTTAAGACCAAGTTGCGAAATCGAATACCAATGCTACCAGAAAGTCATTTCAGCATATGATGCTATTCCGCATCTAATTTTAGAATTGCAATTGAATCCAAATGTCGCGACGTATTCGTATCGAATACGCAATTACGAATAAATTTGCAGAGAAAGCATCTCTTCCCCGATAAAAGTTCTCCATTAAAAAATTCAATTAAATCCACGTGACAGATATATACAATTCTAATTAAGTGAAGCAAGCACACTGCTGATGGATATTTCGGATCTACGTTAGTCTATGCATACCGGAAATATGATCGGAGATATTGGATTACGTTTAGAAATATCGTTTTTGTGGACAGCGTGTGAATGCTGTCACGTCACACAATGAGACAGCGGTTTATGCGAGAGAAAATTTTCATTTTTGCAATCTAAGCCATTCTTTTAACATAAAATATCTAAAACTATTTTTATATCAATTATATACGCTGAGAAATCTTTCTTATGAGTAACAATCAAACGTCACATCGACGCCATATTCATTTAAAAAAATATACAACTATATTATTTCGTGATCTAAAAATTTCTCATAAATTGTACAATGCACGAAAAAGTATAACGGTTTCTTAGTCCATTTTTGAACAAAGAACAAATACTTACATTATGCGTCCTGAGGATCATTTGTTTATTCACAGGATCGACCTCGCTGCGCTCGCTGGCATAACACAAGTTCGCGTAGCCGATTAACTGTAAAAATAAAAGAAACGTATGTTCGCATGATAAGTCTTGGCAGTAAGAACGTAAAAGTCCTTTCCGTGTCAAAAAAAAATTTCGAATCATTTAAATGTAGTTCTGGTGAGAATTGGCTGGCAAACTGCTAAAATTCGATTCGGTCACCGATAAAAATCTCGGAAGTGCTATAGACAAGCACTTCCGATTTCAAACTTTCCGCGTTGAATTTAATGATAAAGCCTTCCAAACTTCAATGGCATGTTTCAGTCTTTGAGAGCTACTTTGGCTCGATTTCACGACTTTTCACATAGCGTGCTCAGCAGAGCGAAAAAAGAAATGCAATAAAATCGTAATTCATCAATATTTATCATAATGTAATATGACTAATAATGATATAATAGATTAAGTAAAATTAGCTGAGAATTAATGTATGACAATATATTGTTGCTTTCAATAACATGTCATCCTATATGGTTCAATAATCCATCAAATAAAAACATTTCTCATTACATTATATTATGATTACATATGTATTATAATTATTCAATTATTTCACAGACTATTATTGATATATTACAAGTACAATAGTATTAATAAGATTAATAAGATTATTTTCAGAAATTATAGTAACATTCACGTTCAATCAGGAAAGTAACAACGGGCCTTTATGAAAATACACTATGTACTCATATCAGCATGTTATACGTACACAAGGCGAATTAAACAAACAAAGCAACATTTACACGAATAGCGTTGGACTCTATAGAAAGCGATAAGCGATTATTAATTGGTTCTACGTCAGAAGGTGCGCGCGGTAATTAATTTAACCACCTATAGCGGACGTTTGCATTATTCTGTTCTCACAGTCGCGTGGAAAGCAACAAACACCCTAAATTTATGATACCGTTTATTTAATCGTTGTAAAAAAATATATCTGAGTCCTCGATCTCGATAAAACTGCAAGCCTATAAAAAATCATCAATCATAACGAACTGACACTTTTTCACGAAAAGACACTGGGCCGAAAGGGATTAATCATAAAATATTGTCAAATAAAAATAAGAGTCATCCTAGTGACAAACGATCAATCAATCAATTTTATCTCGTATTGAAATTTTTTACGCACGTTGGTAGTACAGTTTAACGCTTCGACAGTCGCTTGCATCTACCGACAATCGTTAGAAATAATCGGCGATAAATAATTAAGTAATCAAAAGTATTAAACCTGAGACACAATTGAAAAGCATAAGTAAAAAAAGAAATATGGACAGATTTCAACTCTCTTATCAGAATTATTAAATATCAATTTATCACACAGAAAGACTATTCTATTGCGAAAAAAGGTAATTACTCAATTTACTTTCTTTCTTTTAAGTAACACTTATTTTTAACAAAAAATATTTTCTTGATAATAATCTTAAAATATACTTAGTACAAATTTTTAAAAAACTTAATATATATTTAAAACAAGAATTAACTCGAAGAAACGACTTTATATAATAAGCAAATCGAATTTGTTTTAATTGAATCTTTAAGTATTAAACTTTCTCTCTCAAAATATATTTTGAATAAATTTGATGCTTGTGATGAATTTGTGAATGTATGATCTTTTGAAATATTTGAAACAAATAATTTTTAGATGTAGTATGCATTTTTTTGTATACGAAATTATGTAAGGTAAATTATGAAGTAAAGCGGGATAATTTGGATAAATTAACAAAAATTTTTTTGTTGCAATAGTATAGTTGCAATAGTAATTTTTTGAGGCAATAATGTATATTTTATATATTTAATTGAATACGACTTCAATCTTTTATACAACTTGAAAATTTCTATTAATCTTTCAAATTATCTCGCTTTATCTCAGTTGCCGCAGTTTCTGATAAATTGAAATCTTATTTCCTGTTCTTTAGTTATGTTTTTTAGTGTATCTCAGGCTTAAATATGTCAACAATTTTTAAGTCGTCTATTCCGCCTGAAAAGAAATATAACGCCACTCTCCGTAAGTTTCCGTGGCGACGCGATATTAATAACAAATTAGCATGAGTAATTAGGTAATTAGAAAGACGCTAATTAGACTGGCACGCTAAGTACACTTTAATTATTGTTCCTCGCCGATTAATTATGCATATTCTAATTAGTCGCTCGAATAAACCGGCCTGCTTATACGAACTCTCTACCACCAATTTAAGCATTTCGCGCAAACGGACGCGATAAGTGAACTTTTCTCGCGTACTTTTTTTCCAGAGCGTTTCGTTGTCGAGTGCATCCGCTAATTACTTGGATAGCATGAGTGTAGCATCGAGGGTGTAACGTTAAAAATGGTGTCGACGAAAGTGTTGCGGCCAAAATGGTCCTTCGTACTTTCTCCCACCCGTTAAATAGTTTCTAGCGTATCTAAATACTGCAAGTTTCTGCGGTAATTGTATACAGAATATTCTATCAATAAAACTATCATATTCGATCCCCATTTGCTCGATACATGTATTTATATTTGTATATATTTCACTAATATATACTACATGTATATATTTCACTTCAAAACTTTAAATGATCTGAATGTTGATGCTCTCTTTTTACAATATTTTAATTTAAATTGTATTTGTTTTCCATTATTCAAAAAGTCGACAGCTTTATTCTAATTTTTAATTGTTAATCTTTAAAAATTGATAAGAACAAAGGACTTTTAATTTCAAAAACAATATAAAGAAGCAATATACAGAGCATATAGGAATCAAATTAAAAATTGTATATATATTTATTTTTGTTTAATTAATTACAAAGTATTATATTTTTTATCAGAATTTCCAAGTTTTATAAGTTTTAAATTTGACTCTTATATACCTTGTATAATCTTTATATTGTTAATCTTTAATTATTATGTAACTTTTAACGATAAATAATGTTACAAGAAACAGAACATATAAAGATGAAACTCCTCATTAAACTCGTCAATTATTTTGATAGGCTTTTAGATCTTTTCGTAAAATAAGTCTTTCATACGAACTCTTATTGTCGGCCATGTATTGGACAATCTCTTTATCTCCACCATTCCTTGAACAGCTTATATGTGATACTATGAGTCGAGCCACTCGAACGAGCGGTTGCACAACGAAACGGCCCGGAGAAATGACCGAGCTTATAGAAAATCTGACGAGAGGAAGCGATTCGCCGAGCCGAAAGGGATTCGACGCCCCGGAATCTCCAGTATTCCGGCGAAGGCACCGTGGGATAGCAAAGGATTGGGAATCCGGGAGAACAGAGAGTTGCCCGAGTATTCCAGAAGGCAGGCGCGTCTGGCTGGACGATTGCCAAATGGCGTAACATTGAGCGTGCTCATTATGAAAGTTGATGTTAGTGCGGATGTTGTTTTGCAATTCCCCGAGTCCCCGGCACCTTCTTTTTGCGCATGTTTGTCGAAAGTTTCGAATTTCCGGGTCTCCGCATTGCCGCGACGGAGATTGCTAGACTGGGGTAGTGAATAGCATGAGGTTTTTGCCAACATGCCACGGGCAAAAGAGGTGAATGATTCTGTTACGTTGCTTCATAGATTGATTTCTTGTCGCTTGCCGGAGATCAGTGCAACGTCAATTTTACTGTGCGAACGACCGTGAAAAAGCTGTGCTAACCGATAAAATTACACATCAAAGTGCAATATCATTCAACTTTTTTACGAATAACAGAAATAGAAAGTCTCTACAACGATGTCGTTTCTCTAAGAAATTATTATGCAGCATTAATACTCTATTAAGATACCTATATAAAATGATAGGAATTAATTGACCAAGTTTTTCAAAAAAAGAGTCTCCATATAAAACATTTATACATTCAATACATTCAATATAAATCTAATAATAATAAGAGTCAAGTTATACATATAATATGAAATAAAATTCATCGTAAATTACTAAATATTTACATTTCGATCTAAAATATCTTTATATGTCATGTTAAAACAACTTTTCTCACAAGATTTCATTAAAAGCAAACATCAATTGATTGCCGAATCATAAATAACGAATCAAATGTAATATCTTTCGCTGCGTTTGAAGTTCATCTTCTCATCAAAATATCGAGAAATTTCAAGGATAAACATAAATATACTAGTCTTTTTCACGTTAAAACTAGACATTCTAAAAATATACAAATAATATTAGATATCCTTTATTTTCTGAAGCTTCCCAGACAACACATGTCTAAAAGATGTCATAAAGACGTCATAAAGACATACATGTCTAAAAGGTATCTAAAGAAATTTTCTAGACAACGCGTATTATCTAAATTATCTTAATTCAAAGGCACACACAGAAATAGTGGCGTAATTTTAAAATTTAAATTTTTTTAAGACGTTTATTTTGGAATTGTTTTAGTAAGAAAACAGAAATTAAGAAATAAAAAATTTATATATTAAAAAATACAAATAACCATATTTATTTCAAAAAGAAACCAATTGATAAAATCTAAAACTATTCATTGTAAGTTATTTTCTTCGTATGTAGCATTAGTTCAAGTTTATAGCAATAGTTACGTGACTTTACGCATGAAGAAAAAAAAAATAAATTGTAAAGGTCTTTAAGTAATTGGCGCAAGTCAATAACTTATTCAAGCGTTACTGGCAGCGACATCGAATCACAAAGGTCTCGAGAAGGTCATTCTGAAGAATTCGTACGTAAATGAAACAGTTTTATCGGCACGCCGCGAGAGTGCGCCGAAAAAAATCGATAAACTGAGTTGTAGATAAGTTCCACAGTTATGACTGATTCGCAGTCATCGTTAGAGAATTTATGATTCAAGTTTGATAAGCTGCGAACAATTACAAGTATTTACATCCTGCAGATCTATACAGACACATTTTCATTCACAATCTTATATCTGAGAAAAAATAAAGATGCGATTCAAAGAAAAATAAAAATAAAGATAAAATTCATATACATAATACAAAAGAAGCAAAGAATAGCTAATGCTAAAATTCATGTTTTTATTTCATTCCTTTATATTAATTAAAAAAAAGCTGTCGATAAGTTCTCTCTCGCGAAGTTACCATCCGCTCATTCTGTGTATTTCAACTAGTAAAGTCGATTTAAGCGGCGACCTTGTAGCAGGTCGGTGCCCATGTGATTACATACTATACTGAACAACATGCTGGAATGTTCTTTATAATAGCGCGGCTGATATTTAGGCCCGTTTTATACAGTGTTTTATTTGACGCACTAAAGTATCTCGAAGTATCGAGAATGAGACATATATATGAGACATGTGTATATGTGATTGAAAAAAATAAATTTCTGACGAAAATGTTAGATAAAAAGTTAGTTACTTATTGCAAAATGCATAATTTTTTTAATAAACAACTATGTGTTTTCTTTTATCAATTCATTCATCTCATTATTCTGTGTATAAAGGTAATTATTAAGATATAATTATTAAAAAATGAATAGTTTACAAGATATTTAATATTTCATATTAATATATGTTAGAATAATGTATAAAATAACTCGAAAACTATTTTTTATATCTCTATCTTAATATTTTTATATGTAGAATAATTAGAGGAATCATGTTATATAAAAAAAATTATGTAAAAAATAATTCCATTTAAAAAAAGAGGATCTTTATATCTTTTTGGTGTCTCCAAGAAAAAAACATGACCAAAGTATGTCCTCGAAATCTTTCTGAAATTCTTTTCAGTCCCGTGTCTCATTTTCGAGATATTTTAATGTATTAATTAAAACGAACATCCTGTGTTACCTAAAGATTAAAGGTTACCAAGCAATTTCATTAATAAAATTCATCCATGAATGTTTTGATAACCTTTAATCTTTAGCCAACTATAACATGTGAAAATAAGTATTAATGTAATTTTCCGTCACAAACAGATTCTTTTTATGATCTAATTACACAAATTGTGTAATTAGGATATAATCTTTCCTTGTTAATTGTTAACTAGCATGATTGAATCCAAGAATAATTACGGATTAAATTACAACAAAAATGTTTTTTAATAGTAAATTTGTCCGATTTCGGATTTTGAATGTATAATATCTACATCGATAAAACATGAGATATACAAATGAACTTTTATTGTACGATCCTCACTATCAATTACGTCCATTCGAAATTCAATCCGTTATGAAAATATATGTAATTATTGTGGGATAAAAATACTTCTAAATAAATTACGAAAGTAACTCTCAATAATTAACCTCTCAATTAGCTCGAAAACTGTGTTTTCTAAAAAGACAAGATAAATCTTTGAATCAAAGATAATTAAGACAGTATAATTAAAAGATCGTAATTTAGATCATAATTAGAAAGCATAATATCTTTCACATTATTGACTTTATGAAACATAATAGCATTTTCTGTATTCTACATTAATCGTGGGCTAATATTTCATTTGTCGTATGATAAAGTTTTCAAATGTATTGATTGACTAAAAAATTCAGGATTTCTGAAAACTTGAGAACTTCTCTATTTCTATAGTTAAAACGCTTATTGAAAAATTTGTCATCCATCAAACGAAATATTATCTGCGTCTATAGAAGACCATACTTCGGTTGTGAAGCAAACTTTTTTAGAACTATACATGATTAGAACTATACATAATACTGGCTTGATATATCCACTTGATATCTAGATAGTATTTCGTAAAAAGACACGTGATAGCTACATGTAACTACTGATAGTGACATCGTGTTCGCGTTACCGTTGTCAGGGTCGACAATAGTAGTTTGAAGAATGTTACGAACGACATCGAAATAAATTAAATTATTGAAATCAAATAAAAAAAATAACAAAAAATATATCTTCAAATATTATATAACAAAAAATATTTCTTACAATTTTATATAAAAAAATATTTAATATTTAAAGATATATTCTCATATATTTTCTATATTATATAAATATTATGTTATAAAAATTTGTTATACGAAAATAACTTCGCTATATAATTTACTCTAATATTATTTGTAAAAATAAAAAATTTCCAATTATTCATTTCGCGACTGCAATACGGATGGTACTGATTAAAGGTTAGAGTTGGAGGTAAGGTTAGACCTAGGTATGCTAAAGTCTAAAGCGATATTGAACGCGCGCCAATGTGACAGCACGTGGGAAAGTTATAAGACATACTGCTTGCGTCCATTTAGGAAAGCCCCATTGGGTAGAAACGACGAGTCTGTGGGTATGGAGAACACCATTGACCACTTCTCTGTCGATGACATCCGCTCCAATAACCGAAGGCACCATAGGATTGGGATACTTTCTCCATGCAGCCTGCGCTACTGTCTCCCAAGGATGACTGCAAAATAAAATTATTGTCCTTATTATCAAAGAAGAATCGCGTCAATACAAATTCCTAAAAATTTATTTGATGAAATTATCCTCTAGTTAGGAGAAAGTGAAAAGAGAAAATGCTTCTTAAATTTAGGTTAAGTCAAGTCAGCTATAACAGATATAAACGGGCTGTCTTAATCTTCTTTTTGAGCACAAAATATTCGCGAATTTTTGAAAAGAATAAATAAAACCAGATTGGCTCCTGAAAGCCCTTTACATTTTGGAGATAATCCACATTCATTACTAGGTTACGTTGTCGATAAGAAATTCATTTTTAAAACTGTAGAAGTATAAAGATTGTGTAATGAGGATGTGTGTTGCATTACGATCTTTACACGTTATAAAATCTGAAAATTTGGGATATCTGACGAATTATATGAGGACAATTGTATCAAGTAGCATAATATAACAGCGAAGTACTTATCCTGCAGAGCCACATTTTATACTCACTCAAAGGTATGCTCTGACGTCCAGATTTTCATAGCGTTATGGATAGGGCGAACGACTGCATGTAGGATGGGCACCGTAATTTAACGTGCGACACGTGAGCGGAATAGGCTGTCACGATATCGGGCGTCCTCCGTTCGTCGAGCCGTCTTTGAAGATGTGTGATGTAAGTGGAAATGATCGTTTTCGTGACGACAATGTACTCTATTTGCCCCCCCGATAACAGCGTCAAGCCAATAGTTGGTTGTTTGCATTTAGTGTCCAACGTCATTGGTCGATTGCATATGGCGCGCCAATATCAAATGTGATCAAACGTATCGTTTATATTCCGCATCGTATTACAACATATCAAGTTCAACATTACGAAGTCCCGCGAATAAGTAAACACTTGAGATTGTGATAGTAGTTGAATAATTAATTAAATATTAATAATTTTACCGACAAATTATGAATGTATGGATTATTGATTAATAGATTATCTAAGTAATAATCGATATTGACATGATGTATGTCATCTTGATTGAGACTTGACGTTTCACTGAATTTTATATTAATTTGACGTCATTGTAATATTGCGTGTTATTTGAATAGAGGCTACTTTTAATCGTTCAATCTTAGGTTAGAAAGATTGATAACAATTTTAACTTAACCTTTAGAGAACGAGTTGGTTTTCGGACTCTATAATTTTCAATTTAATATTTTAGAGATAGATGCTATAGTAAATGATTTATGAAGAATCTGAAATCGATATATTAGTTTCTCTTCTAAACGGTAAAATTTGTTTTTTAAGCTCTATTGTGTGTGTGTTGAAATGTTTCATTAGAATAATTATTTTCAATAATGGAATAAGATTATATGAAAATGGAGAGACAAGAAATATGTCAATACATATCAGTACTCTATAGAATAATTACACATGCAATGAAAAAGCAATTGGAATTTGAAAATAAAATCCAATGATTACATTAAATTAATTTAAATTATTAAAAGCCGATAAATTGAAGCCGATAACTTTCCATCTTCTAGAAGCTAATTTTGTTTGAATATTGAAGGCTTTTTTTAAAATAGATACAAATAAATAACAAAAGTAGATATATAATATAAATTTTATATTAATCATTTACAAATTTTGCTTTTTTTGAAAACAATTAAAACATTGTAACTCTATAAGTAAACAGGTACCATCGTACATTCTTAGCGTATTAAATTATTGATATCTGTAAGACAAAAGTAACAATTTAGTATAAAAAATTAAAATAGTAATATACAGAGATAATAAAAAAATCATATTGAATCTACTTTATAACTTTCTGTCCGAGTTATATCTCATGTGTAATGGCACAGCCGGTTGAGGACCTTCACATTCCAAAATCATCTTTTCAGCTGCTTTTAATGCATTATGTATTAATCGAGACTTGGGTGCTTTCGCTAAGTAAACTGTGCATTGTCCCAAAAGTACGTCACATTCTGGCATACCAATCATTTGACAGCCATGCATTGTATGAACAGCTACACCTGAATTTTTTAAACAATTTAATTGTATTCTAAAAAATACAGATATGAATTTAATATCATGCAAGATGTTTATATAATTTCTTACTACATTGATGTTGATATTAACATAGTTGATATTAATTACTGTGTTTTAAATCTACATGTGTTAGTGTTAATCTTAATATCATGGATTTTAAAGTAGATATTGATATAAACACCAACATAGTGAAAATTATTTAAACACTGTACAGTGTTAAATCCACACCCATATTTTTTAGAGTATGGACAATGAAATGAATATATCTTGTTTCTTTACCTAAAGCATCTGGATCTGCCAGACCAATGTCTTCACTAGAAATTCTAACTAGTCGTCTTGCAATATTTACCGGATCTTCCTTAGCTGCCATAATTCTGGCCAACCAATACAGAGAAGCATTTGTCTTACCAGCTCTTATCGATTTATGAAGTGCGGAATATATGTGATGGCTCTGATTGGCTTCTTTTTCACAAAGCGTGTGTGTTTTTATTAAACCTTTTTTAATATCTTCCAGAGTTATTGTTATATCATTATTGCATGATGTTTTTGATCCATCTACTTGCCTCGCAAGCGTTGCTAATTCTAGAGCATTCAGGGCTACACGTGCATCACCATCGCATGCTCCTGCTAACCATTGTATTGTATTATTATCAACATGATATTTAAGTTTTGTATTGGAATGGAATTTAATCTGCTCTCTATTGTTTATCTGTTCTTTTTCTCGTACATCAAGCATCTTTCCATTTATATATTCTAATGCCTTATGAAGAATTTCTGTTACATTGCACTCTGTTAATTTATTTAACACAAACATGCGGCAGCGACTTAGTAGAGCTGGATTTAAACTGTAAAATGGATTTTCAGTGGTACAGCCAATTAAAGTAAATGTTCCTGTCTCTACGTGTGGCAGAAATATATCTTGCTGAAGTTTATTGAAACAATGAATTTCATCCATAAAAACAATGGTTTTGCATCCAAATTTTGATTTGTCCTTTGCTGCGGTAACAGCATCCTTTATATTTTTTACACCAGAACTGGCTGCAGATAGATTCACAATGTGCACCTTGTTACTTGTTAATTTCCTGCTTAAACATGCTATTATATTCGCCAAGGATGTCTAAAACATAAATTGCAAATGATCATAAATATCATAACTATTATAAAACAGCTAAAAATGGAGAATAAAACTAACTTTACCTTTCCACATCCAGGTGGACCCCAGAATATCATGCTAGGAATCTCTCCCTTCTCCAATAAATAATTTAAAACTGTGTCTGGGCCAATGATTTGTTTTTGCCCCACATAAGCTTCAATATTCATTGGCACCATTCTTTCAGCAAGTGAAATATGTTTCAGTGTTTCTGAGGATTGTACTGTGGAATGTTTTATAAAATTATGTCCAGACATGTCAATGATATCGCTTGATATTTGATTATGTATTTTTAATTTTTTCACTTTATTGTTTGCGACAAAATCTTCATTGAAAGGAAATGATCTCTTAATTTTCACTTCCATGTAACTCGCTTTTTTGGTTATGTTATTCCTTTCTTATGTACTAAATATATATTTGTATTTGCTTAAATATTTAAACGAAGACAAATTACACCCTAACATTAATAAGCCAAAAGTATTACGCGGGAAATAATTTATTTAACACAGTGAATATTAATGCGTTGTTTTTTTAACATAAACTGATTAAATCAAATCACATTATATTACAATTTTAAAACGACATTTTAACACAACTTTGATACGATGAAAGTATAAAAGTTAGTGAAAGATCAGAAAATTCATTAATATTTCTCATCAAATCGTGTAGAACAATTAGAAAAAAAAGCAAAGTGCTGCCATCTACAGAAATATGAACGTCAAACGTATACTATCGACGCCATGTAACAACATCAATCAATAATGTCAAATTTCTCGTACTAAATTGACATTTACTATAATGTATAATTATTGTACAAGTGACAAATAATGAATAATGAGTGGATTATCCGCAATCGTAAGTTTTTTGTTTGTCAGATATATTTTCTTCAACTGTAAAATTATAGTTGGAGCTAAAAAAAAATGTTCGTAGAATGCCTGAAATTCGATTTGACAATGACAGTGCCGGCGAGCAAGGAACAATATCGACTCGAACAAGAAGCATTTGTTTCCAATCATGAGGGCACGACACCGCAAGCGGTGATTTTCACGCTTCTGCCAACCATATGGAGCATCATATTAGCAATAACAACTGTGGAAGTTCTCAAGAAGTATATATACATCCACAAAAATATGAGAGTCGTCATAGAGTTCGTGTTAACCATTATTCCGACTATTTTATGTTGTACCATACTATCGGAATACATTGGTAGCATATGCGTGATAATAATATTGGTTTCTGCACTAAACATATCACTAGTGATGCAAAAGAGAATTAATTGCTCCAATTTAAATATTACTGAGCAGCCGGTTACTGATAAAATACCCTTCATAACTAATTTTCGAGCGTTGATCAACATTATTACTGCGATTTGTATATTAGCCGTTGATTTTCATATTTTTCCACGGAAATTCGCCAAAACGGAAGTGTTCGGATATAGTCTAATGGATACAGGTGTCGGGTTGTTTGTATTGGCGAATGCGTTGGTTGCGCCGGAGGCTCGAGACTTTTCTACTTATCGTCAAGCGAGCTTTTTAAAAACTCTGACAAGAAATATGAGTAAATGCTTTCGAAGTTGCATACCTCTCTTGATATTGGGATTCGGACGATTTGCAGTAGTCGAGTACGTAGGATATCAGAAACACGTCACCGAATATGGAGTTCATTGGAACTTTTTTATAACTTTAGCTATCGTTAAATTATTTACTAGCATGATTACCAGCACTATTAGCTCGAAGTATTCATATCTCTCAGGCATCTGGATATTATGCATGCATGAATACACCATAAACACCAAAGATTTAAAAACATGGATTTTAGGAGATGAGCCGAGAGATGATTTTTTCTCTGCTAATCGAGAAGGCTTAATTTCTATACCCGGTTACGTAGGATTGTATTTCGTTGGTGTAGCTATTGGGAGATTTATATATTCCACATGTCATTTGCACGCAACGTCGAGTATAGACCTTAATATGAAATTATCTTTTTTTGAAATGAAAGGACAATACATTGGACCTTTACCCTCCTTATATATTAAATTATTTATGATCTCTGCACTGATTTATTTGGCGATATTATCCTGTGGTATCCAGATTTCCAGAAGATTAGCCAACGTTGGATATTGCATGTGGATAGTGGTTCTAACAACTGCACTACTTAGTTTCTTGGTGTTCATACAGTTTGTGCTAGAGCTAATGAATATAGCTAATTGGGTGTCAGATGGCGATAACGTATGGATTGAATACAAAATGAAAACAAGTAAAAATTTGTCAGTGAAACATGTGGAGAGTAAGAAAGAAGAAAATAATGAGGATGTGTATAGGAAATCTTTAGAGATTTTTGATGCTGTAAATTACAATGGTCTATTCTTTTTTCTTATCAGTAATGTTATGACTGGTGTTGTGAATATGTTAATGTATACATTATATGTTAAGCAATCATTAGCTCTATTAATACTGATTATATACATGGCTGTGAATATATTCTCAGTATTAATACTTTACAGGCTCAAAATACCGATCAAACTGTGAAATATATATGTAAAAATAACGAGTCAATTTAATGAATTTACTGTTTAATGAATTTAATGTTTCAATCAAGATTTTGATGATCTTGTTAAAAACAATAGGCTTTCATAAGTCTTTGGTGTGTTATATAATTTATAATTTTTAAAAATATACAGTGAATTTTATTAATAATTTTTTTTATATTATAGTCCTAAGGAAATATGTTATAAATGGCCAAATATAGATATATAATTAAATATTATATCACATATACATATAATATTAAATATATATTATATAAGTAAACTTTAATTACAAATTAATAATTAAGAGAAAATACTGCCAAATATGCAACTCAGACATATCGAGATACACACACACACACACACACACACACACACGCGCGCGCGCGCGCGCCCATCACGCATTTATTTGACTTATTAAAATAACGTATATAACGTACAATATATACATTAGTATAAAAATAATATAAAGAAAACATAATATAAGAAAATATGTATGAGGAATCAAATTGATCAACAAATGTACTTTAGGACATTCTATTATTGTACTTCATCTGTCAATTTATTACCTAAAAGTCCTGTTCATAATTCATCTTTGGATAATATATCCGATTTTTGTAATCGTATTGGTTCTTTAGTATTAGAAGGTTGTACTGATTTTTCATTATCTATCGTTCTAGTATCATTTTGTCTTTTGCCAAGAGAATTGTTAAACTTTTTGAATGCATTATGATGCTTTACATGATTTTTTGCAAGCGAAACGATTCTGAGGAACTCCTTAACATCGAAGCTATAATTCGTAAACTTGGCGTGAGCTCCACCATCAGGATGTGTCCCCTGTAAATTATAAATAACTGTTTAAGTATACATATTTATTAATTCACAGTTGCAAATTTAACTAAAAAAATAGAATAAAAAAATTTAGAATAACGTTTTATATATATATATCTTCTATATATAAAATTTCATTCATTACTAAATTCTTTAATTATAGTAAAAATTAAATTATTGAATTCTGTATTATCTTATAAGTAATCTGTACAAATGTACCGGATCTTGTTGCATCAATTTTGATGTATCTTTCCATGTAAAATATTTTACACCTCTCAACCGTGCAAGATCTTTGTAACAATTAGGATCTTCGCAATTATATCTGTGAAAAATATTGAAATTTATGATTATAGTATTTGCAATTATATATTTTTTAAATATGAGAAATCTTACATTTCGAATACCGCTGCCCAATCCGGCAGAAACATTAAATGTGTTAAGCCGGCGCCATGAATACCGATAAAAATATCGGAATTCCTAGTGATTTCCAACTGCTTTTTGAATGAAACATTTTTGTTGTACACTATCTACACAGTAAAAAAATATTTTGTGTTTGTGTTAAAACTGTTCTTTGTTAAAATTTTTGTTTGAATTTTTAACATATCTGAATTTTAATTTAATGTGATCGTGTTATTTGGATATTTTGCATGAAATTAAAATTCAACATTTTTTAATGTTAAAATAACACGATTTATGAATAAGTGAACAAATAACATAAAAATGTATTTTAAAACGTAAATTTTAAGACGTAAATTTTAAACGAATAAAATATGTTAATATAAAATATTATTGTATAAATGATAATTTTACTGAAAAAAATGTGCTTCCATATTTACAAATGATGTTAGTGTTTTCGGTATTAATTTTCTTATATAATGTTTGTATTACTTCCTAACATATTTATCTTATATCAAATTAATACAAAAATTTGAGTGGACCATTTGGAACATATGAAATATATTAAATTATATTAAATGTATTAAATTTAATACAAATTTGTAACTGTATAAAAGTATCGATGACGTAAATACAACGTAAGATAAGTTAAATATACTTAAAGATATGTATTCAAATATCTCCGCTAAAAATTTTACCTTATTAACTTTATATTCTGGATTCTCCTTTAAAGCTTTTACTAATTCATTTTCATTTAAGATCTTTCGGTATTGAGTATCTCTGCTCAGCAATGTTATTCGAATCTTCCGATCTTTTCTTGGATGAAGAGGTATTTGAAGTCGATGCAACACATGATCGCCAAAGGCTTTGAACAATCCAGATTTTTCACAGCCATAAATCTAAAACATATATTTTCTCATAATTAATATTCTTTCTCGGAATGTGGAACATCTCGGTGAAAGGATATACAATGTTAGTACAAGTGGCGTATTGTAATATAGTCCAAATATCATTCTCGGCAATAGAGGAAACACCAAGTTCTTGAAGCACACTGTTTCGCCTCGAAATGTTTTTAAGTCCCATAATGGATTTCTTGTAAATGCTTCGAAGGTGTCTTGGAATGCCGATCGATAGCTGAAAGCAAGATGTAGTTTGATATCTAATAATTTGTAGTTTTTATTTTTTGTTTATGCCGTTTTATATTTCGTTTTATATTTCGTTCTATACTCGTTACCTATAACTTTCCCAAATCATTATATGATTGTCTGTATCGAAGGCAGATGGGTGCGAGAGATTCACGTGCAATGATGCGTATAGGTTGAAAAAGTCGCAAAAATGATGATACATATTTACTACTAAAACAAAGCGACTTTAACGAAGTGACGAATATGAATCATAATTCATTTGACTTTTTTCCCCAAGTGTCTTCCTACTTACTAGCATCTATCTTCATGATGAAGGTCGGTTTCTCAATGACGACATCACAATCGCCATGAACAATCGGTCGATGAAGTAATTTTCGAAAGTTTCGTAATTCTGGTCCCCAGGATTGTAGCGGGCTAATATGATCCACGTTTTCCTGTAATCTCTTTTCGTTCAGCCTGATTGCAGAAGAGAAAGTTAGATACTTTCCAATTCCTCGCACAGATGATCTTGATCTGCTTTGCTCGCTGATATTCACTCACGTGCAATAACCGCCAATTTGACCTTCTTTTAATACATCCATTTTGTATCGTAAAGGTTCCTTTCGGTTCAGCAAATCTGTAAAATTTAGCATCACGTTTCTTGCTCTGCAGAACCTCATATGCTCCGAACACTCTAAGGATGAATCATCCTGAAAAAAATAGAATCCAATAAAAATATCGAATTGTACATTTATTGTACATTTATACATCAAATTGTATATTTAGGTAAAATATACAAATCTGAAAATAATTTTGTTAGACTATCAAAATAATTACACAGAAATCTCAAGCATGATATTGCAAAAATATTTATTTTTATTATAATCCAACAAAATTATTTTCAGATTTTATCTAACTAAAATTTTAGATACTTCAATAAAACTTTGTCTCTGTATATATTATAATTCAGTAAACTCACTATAAATAATGGTTCGCATAATAGCATCATCTCTTTTCTTTGGTCGCGTATATATCCAAAATCGCCTTGTGCATAATATGTGTCCAATTGAGCTCTTTTTGTAGCGACCCATCCTTTATGATCACCTGGACAATGCGGAATGGAAAATGAGTTTTCCGGTTTGCAATCTTCCTCGTAGCCCCAACAAACTTTGCTATCGAGACTATCCTGGAATGTATCGTAAAATTAACGTTTTTACTTTTAATAATTTATATTAAAAAAATTAAACAATTAAAAATTTTTTTTTACAAAAGTCAGAAATAAAAATAATATATATTATTATGCAGGCGCGAAATCTTTACAGAAATTATGCTTGTAATTTCTAAATAAAATTTTATAAAATATGTTTCAAATATATCATACATATATATATAAATAATAAAAATATGTCAAGAAATTAAAGTTAAATATAATTTTACCTTATATGGACACGCCGCATCATTGTGGCATTTTTCTGCCGCCGTGGGAAAAGAATTGAAATAATACTTCACATGTTCGTGTGGTAGATTAATATCTGTGTAATTATTGCCAATGGCAGTGACCGTGAATACGAACACCAGTGACACTGGATAAACTGCGAACAACGTCCTCATGATCATCGTGTGAAAAGAATTATTGGACTTAATCGGATGTTCTTAAAAGATCCTCGCGCGTTCGTCTTACAACTGCACGGTTTGAATGAAAAACGAACCACCTGTGAAGGTGGGTGTATGACCTCACAACTCGCGCATTAACACATTTGCGTGGAACTTATACAGCAGTACGGTGAGAGGCGATACTGAAGACACTATGTGTGAGATGTGAGTCAGCTCACATCATAGAAATCGCGCACTGGCTTGCCTTGAACGGTGCACGAAGAAGCGAAGTTTTAATATTTTTTTATTTTCTAAATAATACGCCGGCGTTTTTCCGTTCAGATCGATAATGCAGATCTGTCTAAAAATCGAGTATGTTGAAGCATTTCCTTCGAAACAATCATAGGCAAGTTTATTGCCTTCAAATTCTATGTTCCTGGTGAAAGCATCAAGTACTTTCTTAAAACATTGAAATCTCTCATAAATAAATGAAAAAAACCTTTCTAGTTATCTTCACGCGATCAGCTGTCTAATACATTTGCAACATGGCTATATACACTTTCACTGTCAAGGATGAATTTGTAATCACAAACTGTTCTTTCTTTTAAGTGAAGTAATTAGGCTGAAATAAAAAATGAAGCACTCTGAAGCAACTTTTATTTGTTTCACTTTTAGCTAGAAATTCGAATTTTTTGACAAGAATATTTTATGAGTCTTGTATTGTGGGAAAGCATTCTTAACTGATTTGTATCCCTCTATGAGTTTCTTCCTGCAGTATAAATGATAATACCCACAAAGTTTTGAAAAAGTAGAATAAATTTATCTACTATCGATATGTAACTATCAGTACATACAGTAGAAAATATGATAATAATATATCGAAATATTTGAATGTATAAATATAGATTAGAATATCTATAGCAGATAAAAATAGCAAAACATTATATAACAGGGAAGAATATATCTATTGTAGGTAAAAATATCTATTAAATTAGATTGAAGGTAACGTGGAAAAAAGTAAGAGAGCGGTTGCAGTTTGTTACAATTTTATTTATACAACGTAGGAAAATTAAAAAGAAATTAAAGATCAGAAATATTAAAATAAAATTTTAATATTAATCCTCATTACTCACATCTCAAAAAAGTCCCTATCTACTCACATCCGGGTACTTGTAATCCATCGTTTTCTTTTGCTTAGATCTTAGATTGTAATGCATCGATTTTAACTAATTTTTTTTTAATCTATCGTTTGAAGACTAAAAAAAAAAGAATTTTTGAGTTAAAAAAATGTCGTAGCACAAAAGATATTTTGTGTAATAAGTGAAAAAGGATCGGAAAAAAACATCTGAACTATGAAAATCGGAGGGGAGGGGGGAGAGGAAGGGAGGTTACGGGTAACCCTTTGTGGGTACTGAGGGTTAAAATATACGTTTACATATATCAATATAAACTTAAAAATAATATTATGAGATCTTAGAACTTTATGCTACAAAACTTATGCTGTAAATTACGTTATAAATTAATGTAAATCGCAATATTGTAAATTTAATATTAAACATTACATTAGTGTCAAATGATAGCTTCTGTTATTCATTATGCTTTTATGTAAATAAAATGCAGAATCTACAAGCCTATACAAGACGCACCTTATGCTAATCCCCGCGGGACACGTCAAAAACGATTTGAACGTATACGGAAGAGACAGTTCGATCCTTCTCTCAAGGCGTGGTCGAAGTAGATCCTATCTTCGCCGTTTATACAATTTTGCTCGTCGGAGACAGAGATACGAGAGTTAAATCCAAGAGTCCCCGCATTCACCGGCTCGAATATATCGAGTCCCACACTTTGTTAGGCATGAATCGTTACGTAATCTGGAAGACTCGGATATCAGCTGCGGCTCTCGTTGGTCGCGCAGGTGTCTTTCTCGGTTCACAAGAGATCGTTGCGATACAATTAAAGCCACACAAGCCATAGCCAGCAGCGAAAGGAGAGCGTAAATTCAAATTCTACAGAACTTATTTTAACTTTGAATGACACCCATTGTTCCGTTTTCTTCTCAACGTTGATGCCATGGCGGATTAGTATTTTGCGGACACCCCGTGCGTTACGTAACTAAATCTTAAGTGTTCAGTTGCGATAGCGCAGATATACACTTGACTATTGAAATATTGAAGCATGACGAATCCTATGCGTGAGATCTACGTGGGACCGAACGATCTCGATCTCTTATGGCCGCGGGCGAATGACCAAGCTGATCGTTTGCTAAACGAAAGATCTTCATAACAACTATCCGCATACATCCGAATAAATCGACATTAGCCGCTAGTCCCGCGAGCCATTCACGATGATCCACAAATCAATGCTAATCGATGCGAGAGGATCGCAAGATATCGAGCACGAGGTACAATAGCGTCGATATCTTCGGTGTCAACCTGCCGTAACGTGACCCGGAAACAGATCTAGCTCTTTTGTATATATATATATATATATATATATATATATATATATATATATATATACACACAATATATATATATATATATATATATATATATTTATGTATAACTTATTCGTCTGCACGAAGATCTTTCGCTAAATGTGTACGTAAAAGC
>Ga0157364_1000820_pt1 | contig 23797 bp, 13 predicted proteins | sample AttsexASBM2_FD_111476 | JGI IMG/M metagenome (GOLD analysis project Ga0157364, IMG submission 111476) | Fungus gardens microbial communities from leaf cutter ant in Ribeirão Preto, State of São Paulo, Brazil - Atta sexdens ASBM2 | ecosystem: Host-associated > Fungi > Mycelium > Unclassified ...
AGTGACTCAACAAACAATTTCATATCGTTTGAAATCATTGGGAATGATTCAAAAGCAAGGGAATTGGATTCCATATGAACTGAAGCCGAGAAATGTTGAACGCCGATTTTTCACATGTGAAATGCTGCTTGTCAGGCATAAACGAAAGGGTTTTTTGCATCGTACAGTCACTGATGAAAAATGGATCCACTACGATAACTCAAAGAAGAGGAAATCATGGGGACCATCTGGCCATGCTTCATCGACAACCAAGTCGAATATTCATAGAAAAAAACTCATGTTGTGTATTTGGTGGGATCAGCTTGGTGTCGTGTATTATGTTGCTCAAACCGAACGAGACCATTACTGGGACTCTACCGAACACAATTGATGAGATTGAGCCGAGCACTCAAGGAAAAACGCGCCCATTACTACTCCAGGCATGATAAAATTATTCTCCTGCATGATAATGCTCGACCACATGTTGCGGCGCCGGTCAAAACCTACTTAGAGACACTCAAACTGGGAAGTTCTATCCCACCCGCCGTATTCTTCAGACATTGCTCCTTCCGACCACCACTTGTTCCGATCGATGACGCATGGCCTGTCTGAGCAGCACTTCGCATCATACGAAGATACCAAAAATTGTATCGATGATTGGATAGCCTCAAAAGATGAAGTATTCTTCCGATGTGGTATCCACATGCTGCCAGAAAGATGGGAAAAAGTAGTGGCTAGCGATGGCCATTACTTTGAATAAAACATTATGTACCGTTCTTTCACAATAAATGCTTAATTTTTGATAAAAAGCGACGGAAACTTATTTGTACTTCCAATAAAATGAGAACATTTGTTGCATTTGAGGTTGTATTTTTTGCATGGTGGTTGTATTTTTGCACAACTTGCATCTCCCTCGCTTTTCACCGGCATTGCCGGAGCGATTTCACAGATACCCTCGATAGGAACATTTTTCTGAAAAAATGCCCTGATATCTTAAAAATTGATTCTACGTAAACATACGCTAACAGGATGCGAATCGAGCTCTAAAAACGAAGGAATACTTGGGAAGCCGAGACTAGATTTTACCTGTATTCTCTTTATAAAACTAGCGCGCGTGTACGGAAAATACATATGCGCGCCCGCTGGAATGTTAACGATTCAGTAAAAAACGTTCTAGAACTTTCTTTAGACAATGTTAACATATAAAACGAAAGCCACAATTGGCTAATTCCGTTGAAGCGGAAAATCATTTTATAACAATGTATATAAGCAAGAACTTTTCGAAATGGCGCATATCGTTAAGTTTACTTTTGCATTAACATTTGGGAGACCGCTCTTAGAATTGAGTTTTTGAATGTAATTTTTTTCTTTTATAAAAAGTTTATAGGTATGTTTAAAGAAAAAAAGACCTTTTTTATTTTTTTTTTCGTAATAGGTATTGACGGATATTTAATTTTATAAAATATTATTTCAAATTCAGACGACGACGCATCAATCCCGAAGATATCTGAGTGGACTGTGACGTCATAATTACATGCTATATATATTAGAATCGATCTTTTAATAGAAGTGGCAACAATTAAAACATATAGAACGTGTTTCGTTCTTCTCTGATAATACCAAAAGTATACTAAATAAAGTGCATTCGCAACAATATATAAGAAGTAAAATTTCGTCAGAAATGGTTTGATGCCGTTCGGAGAAATAATTTCAAAAACAGTAAATCGAATTTTTTTTGCTGTAAGGATTTCAATGTAATTAAACGTTTTTATAGCTTAATAAGTGTTTGATAAATTATCAAATTATTATTTTTTCGATAGCATTTCATCTATTAATAACTCTTAATCTAATTTCTTATGTGCATAAAAAATCGTTTGTATTTACAGTTGCAAGAGGATATGGAAAATTATTAGTATTTTTTTTAATGGGAGGTCCGTGAAAATTAAAAAAAAATGTAGTCCATATAAATTCGAATATCAGCTTGACCGTAAACGTAGAACATGCTCAACTCTACGTATAGTACCAGAAAAATGACGAAGACGAACGGAAGTAAAGGAAATCATTAGAGAAGCATTCGAGTCTAATTTTTTGACACATACCGCAGATGCATCAAAACAATACAAATGCTGCCCTAAATAAGCCTACGATAAATAAAATTATTCTCAAACTTCGAATTGAACAAACTTTTACTGTGGATGAGATTACGGATATAAGAGACATCGAAGGAGTTGGATTCATGCATGATGTCGAAATACAAACTTCCATGATGCAGCACAGTGTTGGCATACAAGTTAAAATTTAATCACATTATCGCAGGTTCATACGACATGCAATATTTTAATATCGACTAACAATAAATGTTCTTTTTCAATTAAATTACCTATTTATGTGAATCTTACAACCTCCTCCGAATAAAATTTATTAGTTCTGATTGAAAGACGATCTGTGCAAATGATTCCATATTGGAAATTACATCAATAGATATAAGTAGTTCTTATGATCATTATGTACTTACTGACGAAATGAGTCTTGATAATCCTATTAGCTCAAATAAAAAAGATAAAGCTAATATATTAAATGTAACAAATTATCTCATCATTAGTATCAATATAAAAGGGTATCTAAGAATTCCAAACGAATGGACTTTATTGTTGGCTCTTTTGAGCACAAAAGGATATAAGTATTCAAAATATATAATTATGTTTAATCAAAAACCAGAAGACAAGATACGTTTGAACGACTGGCCGAACAATTTTGTATGAATCCTAGTAATGCAAGTATAGTTTTCAGCAAAACAGTTCCATACTTAGTCATTTACTAAAAACTTTGATCTTCTTTCCAAATCCCGACTTTGTGAAAAAAAACTTTGCCTATTGCTTTTCGAAACTCATACAGTCATGTTCAATCCATAATAGATGCTCTAGAAATACAAATCGAAAAATCGAATGATTCTGTAAATCAAGCCTTGACTTGGTCTGAGTAACATTGAGTATACAAAAAGTGTAACACGATAAGTATTTGATATCTTGCGGGCCGAAATTTTATCAATTTCATTTCTACTGGATATGAAGCAGAATCTCAGATGTGATTATTGTTTGAGAAGTATTGTATACTAGATAAGCTCCCAAAAAAATGTACTGTTATAGCGGACCGAGATTTTAAAAATATGAAATCTATTAGCAGAAAAACATTGTGAATTAATAAAACCTCCAAGGATATCGTCCATAAACCTATGAAGTTTGAGGTTTTGAAAACTAAACACATTGCTAGCTTATGAATTCATATAGAACGTGAATTTTATTCATTGCGTGAATTTAATTTTCTAAAGCCACATGCTGTTACAAACCATAATATTGTATGTTATCTTATACTGATGACATTATAATGATTGTCTCAGCATTAATAAATTTGCATCAATAATAAAAATATAGTACGATATAAGATTTGACAAACAATTCTAAATATATATTATATATTTTACACATAGTTTTATACATCGATATCTTATTTCTGTACAGAAAATAACAACAATGGAAATATATTTTTTCCCAAAACAGAATTGCTTTTTTAATTAAATCTTGTGCTACTTTTGAATAAATATGTAAGCCACTGCATTTGTATCTTTTTCGTACTTTCAAAAGTTCGATCAGCCGCACAAAATAATTCTTCTTTCCTTCCTGTAGCTAACATTTGTAAGTATACATTTGTTTGTACACCTGTGCTATATATTAATACTTAGGATTGATAATTTTATCTTTCGACAAGAATTTTTCTAACGTTTTTTTATTCGAAGGACATTTTATTTCCACAATGTATTTTATTGGTTATACCAGGCATTGCACCGAGAGCTGGCTAATTTGATAATAGCTATAGTTCAGCATTCTTAATTCGTGTACCTAGTTTGCGCTCTACTTCTGTCAGAATGTTTTTCCAAGTTTTTTCCTCATAATATTACACTTGTTTCATGTACTTTACTTGTTCCTGTTACTTGTTTAACAGATGACCCACTATTTGTTATACAATGAGCTGCTTCGTATAACTTAGAAGCTGTAATTTTTCCATATCGAAGTTCATACGCAGTGGGCAATCATTCTGTTTTTGTATCAATTGTTCAGCTTCATCGCATAAGACTTGAATCATCTCGGAACTAGCAAAAGTTAAGAAGTCTCCTGATATTAGACCTTTATTTAAATGAAATTGTAAAAGGAGTCTGTACAATAATAAATCATTTATTTTCAGACATTTCAAATCGGTATGTAGTCGTGAAATTTGACAGTCAATTTGTTTACTTTCTAGTTGTAAAATGTCGTGTAAAAAAGCACTATTATCGGGAATGGATTATTTCAGTTTCAATATTTTCTGGGTGTTCAAATTCTTCGACATATTCGAGTGCCTACACTTGACAAACATGATTTTTTTCCAATAGCATGCTACTTTTGTAGGCGCTGGGTCTTCGTTCCTTCGATCCACATGAGAACTGCCAAAGCATGTTTATATCCACCTATAAGATAAATCAAGAACGCCTGATAATAATAACAAGTAATAGGCATCAACTTTTACTGCATATATAGATACCTACATAGATACCATATATAGATATCTATAATAGATACCTACATAGATTGTGCTGCTGCACAATCATGACATTGAATTTCTATTTTCTTTGTTGCTTCGTTAATGAATAAAGTTGTTAACGCTTTACTTTGAACCTTATGCTCAGGATATACTCGATATTTTACGATGCAGAAATCTTCATGTTTTAGTTGAACATAATCTATAGCTACATCACCGCTCTCACGACAGTTCCTTCAAATAATTTGTGATAAAAATTCATACTCGATTTAATCATATAGCAATTTTATTTGTATTAATGAGCAGCTACCCAGGGAGAAATGACAATGGAATCGACATTTCTCACTGCACAATAAAATGTATCTAATTATTTATTTTATTTACAATGAAGTTTTGGCAGAACGTATTTCTGGAGCGTTGAAACGATCATTATCTCTGAGAAATTCTAACACTGTAAACATGTCTATTTGTGGCAAATTATTACTATTACTTTCACGAAGCCGTATTGAAATTTAGTTAAAAGGGAAAATTTATTAATAATTTTAAGTTGTTTGGCACATCTGGGGGCTTTATAAACACATCGTACCCAGTTTTCGCGGAACGACCGTATAATATCGTGATATCACGAGCTCGTACGCCAATCGTGTAGCGTTTCATGACCTTGTGACAAAATTTGAATTTTTACGACGGTAAAGTTATTAATAATAATTTACAAGTTCGTATAAAAAAATTTGTTTCCATTTTTGTGTTTTGATGCTATTATTAATATACATTTACAACAAAAAAATAATATAATTTTTTTTCAACAACCCAATTCTTCAATCTTTAATAAATTGCGTTGCGATCTATGAGTTTCGCTAGAAGAAGCGCTTACCGTAGATTTATAGATAAAACTTTCCAGAATATGTTTAAAATCTAAATTATATCTCATCGATACTTTCTTGTTTTTTTTCTTTTTTTTCTCTTTGTCTCTTTGTAATTGCACACTGTACTTAGTTGTATTTGTTGTATTAGTTGTATTTGTGAAAATTAGTTTTCTTTTCTGATAAACCGCACCGATTAAATAAAGATGTATTAGCAAAAATTTTAAGAATGAATTAAAATTTGTGATCAGATCCATCCTAAGTTGTTTTTTTATTTTATTCATTTTTAATCTTTCATTGTTAATCGTACTGCGAAGTGTATCTATGTATTGTGTCGTTTGTGCTGTCCAGTTTGTGTAAAGTGCGGGAATGCATCGTGCAGAATTAGTGGCGTGAAACTTAAAGCGACAGTGTTCCATAAGATCTCGATCCCGACTTCTTTCGAGCGATGCCCTTTGAATATCTAAACATTCCTACATTAAAGCTATCCTACAAAGCTTCTATCCAAGCTATATGCACCTGTGAGCGCTCGCTAGTGCCCTCCTGCCCAAGCTCACTACTGAGCACACGGCTGCCGTGTTCGAGCTGGAGCAAGCGCTCCAGAGCGCCTTATTGCTCGTATCCTGGATTGCGCCCTACAAAAGAAAGAAGCCAGGGTACTTTGTACTATTTCTTTCATCCTAGTGCACCGCATTGCAATTAAATAAAGCGATTGTGCACTCTTCGCGAGCGTTAAATCATTCGTAATTATCGCGGCAAATGCAGTACCAGAAAATGTTTGCAGGATCACAAAATGGGCCACACTAGAAGGGTAGGCCGAACAGGCGCTATGAAGTTTAGTGAGAGAATACCACCGTGCAATCTTGCGTTCCTCGGGTTTTCTTCGATCCTCGATGGATGCAGGAAACTTCGGAGTATCATCACTCGGTTCGCGCTAACTACCCAGATCTACCACCGCTGCTGCGTCCCGCTCACCGAACTCTTCCGCGGATCGTCCGTACAGAGGCGGTAATCCGCGTGATAACAGTGATCCCGCTGAGCTCGAAATCATTTTTAGTTTCGCTTTTTTTTATTGTTCTTATTTTTTTAATTATTTTATTATTTCCTTTTTTCAATAAAGAATGATAAAAAACTCGTGTCGCTGCTTTTTCCCCGCGAAATTTTTCCTTTCTTTTTCTTTTATTTCTACTACGCGTAACATCTTTCCTTTTTTTTATCATTATTTCTATTAAGCGAAAACAACTCATCGCGACTTCATTCTGACAGGAATAAAAAATTTATTGCTCGGCCTCCAATTCTCGCTCAAACACATTAAAACCATCACAAAGAGCCCGACGCTTCGCGTCTTCAGCATCCCCGCGACGGTTTCACAAAATCAAGATGTCATCATTTCCTAACTTATTGTCAATTAATAAATACAATGTATAATTTCGTTTTCGTTCGTTCTCCTTTGGTTAAATAATAAGTTATAAACAAATGGAGATAGAGATCGAATAAATTGTTTTGTCATTATCATTTCCTAACTTAGTTAACAATATCAGTGTATAATTTTGTTTTCCTCCAATCTCCTTTTGTTAAATATTAATTATAAACAAATACAGATGAACAAAATTTTTTAATACAAAATTATTAAAGGCTCGATAATACATAAAATAATAAAGAGCATACACAAGTTGTTTTTCGTACAAGTCATATATTTAAAATTAATTCCATGTAAACGTTTTCGTGTCCATTATCAGTACAATCAAAAGAAAGCGAATGTTAAATATTCAAATATATCGTTTCAAAAAAGATATTTCAGGAAAGCAAAAGCTTAGAGTAGTGGTAGATTTCAGGAAACTTAATCATAGGCGATTCCTCTAAATATAATCGACATTTTAGACATTTCAGTTAGAAAATGCTAAATATTTTTCTACATTGGATTTAACTAGCATCGGGTTATCATCAAATTCCTATGAGTAAGAAACATAGAGACATTACCCGCTCTTAACACTCAATTCAAACAATTACAAGAGTATTTAAAAAATAGAGAAACGTTGGAACAGGAACCGCGCAGGAAACGCGTAGCAGATATGCGCGAATATGATTTGGAAAAGAAAAATATCCAACTTACTGCATCACTACAGCAAAACGCTGTTCGGAACTTTGGATGCATAGCGAACGAGCAACTACAAATACTTTAAGATAACTAAGAGGTATTATGGCATGCAGCGAAACATCAATTAAAAATATTAAATGCAACTATTGGACACATCCATAGTCTAGAACAGGCAATGGCCTATAATGAAAATCTGTTATTTAATGTTACCAGAAAAATGGAGATGCAATTAGATAAATATACGCAGTGAAAACTTAGATGAACACTTACAAGTGCTTACTACTATCATAACGGATTTGACACTATATATAGGAAAAATATTAGATTATTTAGCGTATCATAACAGAACTGCGAGAAGTCGCATTACAATTAACGAAAGGTTCGCATTTTCTCTTTCAGATAAAGATAGAAAATTGGAATATTATCTAAAAATATATGTCAACGCATTTTATTTGAGTTCTTATATATTTAGTTCTTATATATTAGATATTTACTACACTTCAGTTTCCATAATCGTGTATTCAACGTATAAAATAATACGCGCTATACCTTTACCCTCCTATTTATATACAAACGTGTTTACTTTTGTAAAAGTTAATCATCCATTAATTAGATAAGGAGAATAATCATTATACTCTATTATATGAAAGTGATCTAAATAGATGCGAGACACTACTACGTACACTGCGAGTAAACGTTTCTAATACATTACATAAATCCGACGCGCCGTGCGAAGTGTTAATATTTATAAACGCGGGATAGCTTCAAAAACTGCGAAACTGGACATGTCTTAGCTGATACACTTTGTGGATTACGTTAATGAAGTTCAAACATGACTATATTCCACTAAGAAAAGTCAAAAAATTATGATGAAAATTATGATATTATCGGTTGTAATAATTTAGAGAATGAAGTAGAAATTAATGGAACAAGTAGAATTAAATTAAATGGAAATTGTAAACTATCTATACCAGACTTAATACACACTTAATACAAACAAAAACTTCCTTTAAACGTATAATATATTAAGGAATATCTTCCTAAATATAATTTGATATGCAACGATAAGAAAGAAACAAATATAGATTTCTTGAAGCGTACACCTCTTAAACAATTAATTAAAGATCCAAGGGAATTAACTAAATTAAGTTTAGACATAAAGATATTGAAGAATATCTAAGAAAAAGTAACAATTACATGCATTTAATAATAAATATATAATGTATCCTATAGGAATGGGCACTGCTATTTTAATTATAATTAATATTGTACGTATCATGCTATATATAGTCAAGTGGAGATAAAGGCAGGAAGACGCAGAAATAAAAAGGTGTAGCGACGATGCCATGTTATAGTAATATTAAGAAACAATTATAAGAAAAAATTGTAAATCGGGAAAATTTTTGTATTGTAGAGCGAGTTAAGGAAACTCATAACCTCATTTCCTTTTTTCAAGAGGGAAGAAATGCCACGAGTGCTAATTACACAGTGACAATTGCGCCAAGTGACAATTGCGCCAAGAATGTGCCAGAAAATACGATCAAAAATTAAACCGAGATATTGTCGAAATGAATTTATTAAATATAATTAATATAAAAGAAGACCTTGAGTATAAAGTAAAAACGCGGACGTTTGTGCGAAAGCTGGTCTCGTCAGATAAGCTGACGGACCAACGCGGAAAGGCCAAGGCTGCTGCAAAAAACCAAGATATATAAGTACGATCACGAATGCGATCATCGATCAGAAATTTGAAAGAAACTCGTCGCGTTATTTTGCCCGTCATCTTATCGAAATTGTAATAGTATCTATCGCGACGCGAATTGTGTTAAGTAGAGTTATAATAAAAAAACCACTGATGATATGTGTAAAACTTCTAAATATATTTCTACTCAAAACTACAAAGCTGTTTCTTATAATCTCCCAAAGTCCTCTGTGGATCCGCGAACCGTGTCGTGAATCAGCAGTATAATCAATATCTTCAAGAAATAACCGGTCAATTGTCTTAATATAGGAGAGCCTCAATAGAAATAACCGGTCAATTGTCTTAATATAGCAGAGCATCTACTGCCGTTTTGCTATTCCCAGAAGATATATGAATCGAATAAACTGTCCAATATAATCTAATTGATGTAATTGCTTGGAAAAGCTCGCTCAGATCTCTGATCTTAAAAAAACATATAAGAATAGTTTATAGTTTGTTACAATAGTATTCCCGACCTTCTATGAAATGATGACCTTCTATGAAAAGTATTTTATTGTAATAAATTGTAAATCGCTTGTAAATCACTAGCAGCTCTCTATCATAAGTGCTGCAGTTCTTTTCAGTAGTTCTTTTGAAAAGAAACTTAAGGATATATATTTGTCGTCTTAGAGCTATAGGAGACTGCGCTGATTGTCGAGGCTCTAAGGCATCCGTGTTTAAAATTAAATTCCTTCTTTTGGATATTGCGTCCTCTATTTGCTACTTGCATTCTTCGAACGCTTTTTCTATTTGTGTTCATACGAGCGGGTGTTTGTCCTGCTTTATTGCTCCCACCGTGAATTCGTAGTGCTTGAATACATGCAGCGTCCTTCAGCATTCGTTGTTAGAAATTTATAAATCCAAGAAATCTTCGTAATTCTGTAACATTTTCTAGTTTAGGATAATTTCTAATGGCGGTTACGCGATCTTGAAGGGCCATTCTTATTAATGGAATATCCGAGGAAATAGAGCCTCCTCAGCTCCGAAAACATTTTTTTAAGTTAATTGACAATCCATGCTTGTGTAATCTGCGAAAAACTTTACGCACATGTTCTGTGTATTATTCTGGTATGATCGATGCGATCAGGATGTCATCAATATAACAAAATACCTAATTTATTTCTTGAAGTGCTACGTCCATGAGATGCTGAAACGTCTGCGCCGCATATCCCGAATGTCATTCTGTTAAATTGAAACAGACCAAAAGATGTTATCACTATTTTAAGGCGATTCTCTAGAGCGGCTGGGATTTGGTGGAATGCCTTCTTTAATTGGAACGTTGTAAATATTTTGCAATCATGCAAGCGATAAGTAAAGTTCTGTATATGTGGGACTGGATATTTGTCCGGAATCATGATTTTATTCAGATGATTTTATTCAGACGGCGGTAGTTGCATGAGCTCCATGATCCATCGGGCTTTATCATATATGATGGATAAATCCATGGGCTTGAAGATGGTTCACAAATGCTCTGTTGGATTAGATTCTGAAATACTGATCGTGATGCTTTCAGGCGGATTAGTGATAGACGTCAGGTTCAGCGTCAAGATCGAATAACTTTTAGTGATTATAGAATGATGTATGTTATGCTTAGGTTTTACTGCTTTGATGGTTCGAGTAACATTATCGAATTCTCGTTAAAATGTATCTCTTTAAAATCGTTAAAATAATCTCTTTAAAATGATTGTCATTATTGATTGAGAAGCACGGTGTATGGCATATGGTAATAGTATCCACTGTGCAGAGCTCAGTTTTTGAGTCCATTAATCGTCGTTCGCGGAAGTTAACTAGTAAGTCAAAATATTTTAGAAAATCGGCATCAAAGATTGGTTATTGAACGTCAACTATTACAAATGTCCATTCAAATTCTTTGCGTACAGAAAGGTTTAATTTTCAGTTTCTCCGCACGTTGGAATTATCGTTCTATTAGCTGCATAAATCTGGATATTCGTAGTATCGACTAAGAAATTCGCCCGCAGATTTTGATCGAAAATTGTGAGGCGATTCTATGTCGTTTTCCAGCCTTTTCAATCGCCTCAATGTTTGGAACGCTCTCAAAGACTGCGACGATGGTTTCATTACGTCGATAGCTTTATCAATTATCTCTGCTAATCGCTATAAGTCATCCATACCTGAAATTGCTAGGAAGGCATGATTAGATTCTGGCCGCTCAACGAGCGTTGATGATATCTTCGCATTGATTCAAGTGTGCGCAATCGATGGAAATATGCCAACTTTTCGTCTCGCATTTCATGATCGCGTAAACTGACGAAAGCATGTTTCGTCTCCATCATAAATGGAAATGACGCGTCATCTAATCGTCGTATTTGTTCTCTGTTGGCGGACTTAGAATAAGATATGAAATATTGCATAAGACTTCATCCGATAATTGTGAGACGATGTATCGATATTTTATCATATCTGAAGTTATGTTATGGTTAAACTAATAATGGTTAAACGAAAACTAAGTCTACTTGTGCAAACCATAGGCGTGTAACCAACAATCTTGTTGCGCACGAAATGATAGTCCGTGACACACTGCTGGATAAAGCGATGCCGGTTTTTGTCGAGGATCATCAATGTGGCGGAAAGTTCATTAGTATTACTCGATTGACTGACAAGTAATTCCAACAAATATATATCTTTATTATAAAATAACGAATATATATCTTTATTATAAAATTACAAAGAACTCTCAAGAAGGGTTCTCAAAGAAGAGTCTGAATACAAGAATTGTCATAACACTTACTTAGTCTACAATCATTCGGGAGACATTGTATGTCGTGCAGTAAGAAATTAACCAATTATGATTGATTTCTTGATTGTTTCTTTCCATGCAACAGCCGACAACCGAATACGCATACGTTCGACATTTGATGCCGACATATGACGTTGTAGAAGATTTTAGCAACTTAAATTGTAGATGTAAGTAATGTATCAGCTTTCATGTATGACGTACAACTTATTGCCGTGTCTCCAAGAGACGGCAATAAATCATCATAAAGCTTATATGTTACTTACGTCGCTAAGTAAGTGATACGACAATTCTTGTGCTCAGATCCTAACTTTCGGACGAAGTGTCTGAGTAAGGAATAAATAAATTATGCTGATGGCGACCGTGAACGCTGAGTGGGGCCGCCATCGGCGCCGAGTTATTGGTGGGATAGTAGCTATACCATATTTATAGCAACTCTCTGATCAACATTGCGCATCTCAGAAGGAAAATCTTGTATTCTTACATCACACACGCACGCACACATGCACGCATGCACGCACGCACTAGAGCATGTTTCCGACAAAAAGAAATATATATAGTTCATCTATTATTTAAAATATATAAAAAAGAAATATATATAGTTCATCTATTATTTCAATGCATAAAGAAAGTCGACAATAATCACAGTTGTAACTACCCAGCAAACGAGAATGGATTAAAATGAATTGAAATTTTTTTCTATCCAAATGCGTATTTTAAATAGCAAATACTTTTTTTGAATTTAATTGGATTCAATTGGATTAAAAATTAGATTAAAAAACTGCTTTTCCTATTCAAAATTTTGAACAGTATTATATATTCACAATGCGCAGAAAAAGCTAATATTATTTATTTTTAGATTGAAAGGCATAGAGATATGCTTCATACAATTCCTATATAAATGAATAAAAATGCATTCAGGATTGAAAAGCATTCATTTCAACATTTATGAATCAATATTTCTGAAAATCTCACTTCAACTCATTTCAATAAGAAAATGTTCAGATTTTAGAAAATAAAAGTCATTACAACAAAGATTAACTTCTAAGATAGTGAACATAATCAAACAAAAAATGAATTCAATAAACAAAATCAAATTTTCACATCGAATGTCTCTCACAATAGATTTTTCTATCTTTATCATATTATTTCCTATTTAACTCTTTCCATATCTCCTTCATTTCTTCAGTGAAAAATCTTCTCTCTGTTTTCTTCGTTTCCAGTAAACGAGAATGGATTGAAATGGATTAAAATTGATTAAGATTTTTAGAAATACGGATTCATGAATGTTGTAAAATGAATTCTTTTCAATCCTGAATGAATTTTTATAGGAATAAAGCAAACGTCTATGCCTTTCAATCTAAAAATAATATTAGCATTTTCTGTGTGAATCGTGAATACTATTCGATTCAGAATTGTGAATAGGAAGTACAGTTTTTTAATTCACTTAAATTCAAAAATAATATCAGCAATTTCTGTGCAACGTGAATACTGCTCAATTCAATATTCTGAATATGAAATGCAATTTTTCAATTTAATTGAATTAAAAAAAAGATTTTATTAAAAAAAAATGGACCATAAATGCTACTTAAATTATTCAAAATTATAAGTAGGAAATTTTTCATTTTAATCCAACTAAGTTCAAAAAAGTTGTAAAAATAATTGAGCTATGTTTTTTTGTTTCTCTTTGATTAGAAAATGAATGATCGATATGAACACTCGCAAACCAAGTCGAACACAGCTCAAATATTAGACTAATCACAGCGCGCGACATCGACCAAGCGAGACTAAATTATCCGACACTTGTCCAATGTTGTCTCATAATAATGTAAATTATGTATTTATATTTTATTATATCTGTTAAATTATGTTATGATATTTTTATTATATCTATATAATTTTGTATATTGATTTAATTGGTTGTAATTGAAGTAGAGAATGAATAACACATTTACTAATTGAAGGAATGGTGTAGCGGATAACGTAGAAGACTCATAATCCAGAGAGAGGTTCCAGGTTCCACCAAGGTGCATTTTTTAATATCAATTCGAATAGTTAATTTCAGGTAGAATTATTATAAATGTCTTAGGAATAAAATTTGTAACCTTTAAATATGAATGTTTTTTTTTCGAATATTAAACTAGTGCCAGTTCAGATCTAATCCATTTCAATCCGTTAAATCTATTTTTATGGATTTAAAGTACGCATTAAAAAAATTTTAATCCATTCTCGTTTGCTAAGTCTCTTATTTATTATGTTTGACATTTTTTTGGCTTTTTTGTCTTATTTTATTTGTTCATATTGGTTTGTTAACTTTCTCCTCAGTTTACATCAAGATATGTGTGTTTAAAAATTATAATTACACTTATTTGAATTATAATCACACTTATAAGTCTAGAATTCTTTTTCAATTTATATGCATGCACACACGCATGCACGTACACGTATATATCCAATAATCGAGGATTAAAATGAATTGAAATTTTTATACAGATTTTAAGTCCAATTGAATCCAATTAAAAAACTTTTATGATATTCAATCAGATTTTATTGGAATGAAAAACTACATTTTCAATTGAGTAGTTTTTACGATGCACAAAAGAAGCCGATATTATTTTGAAATTATAGAAATGTGTTTCATGCAATTCTTATAAATGAATAAAAATGCATTCGGATTGAAAAAGGCTTATTATAACGTTTATAAATGTATTTCTGAAAATCTAAATTCATTTTAATTCATTCTCATTTACTAAGTACATATAAATGTTCCGAATTGTCTTATCTTACAGCTCACTATATATAACAAATTAATTACACAGGCCAACAAAATGTAAGGAGACTAATGCTTTGAACTTTGAAAAATGTTTCCATAGAATTTTGATGTGTTGAAAACGATTACGTGCAATGTCCGTTTTTTTTCTATTATCCTCCATTTTTTAAATAATCGCAAAAACAGTTTTTTTCGGAAGTCAATTTTTTATTAATTTTTTCCGGTTAAACAAAAATGATATTGAGGTCTGTTTTGCAACATTTAACTCAAAAATATTTCAACAATACTGAAAATATTTTTTCGATGCTTATAAAAATGTCTTATGCAAACTGCAAACAAAAGCTTTGGAAAAATCGTAAAAAGCCGGAAAAAATTGATAAATTTTGAAATATCAAATCAAATAATTGAAAGAAAAAAATAATTGAAAGTAAAAAATATCTAATAATTTGTAAATCAAAGTATGAAGATGCTTAAATAAAAGCCAACACTAGTTAGTCATGTATAATTAATTTATTCGTTATACATAAATTGTAGATATTTTGATTGCTAATTTGGATCCTTCTCAATACAAATATTCGATACTTAAGAAAAGTATTTGTCATATAAATAATATGAGCATTATAATTTAAAATTATATAAACAAATTAATGTTGATTTGTTTGTTTTGTCTTTGTGTATCCAAGAGCTTGTTTATTTTAATTGCGAAATTAACTATTGATCAATTATAATTTTGTATTAAATTTTTATTCTCATAAAAAGAATAATGTCTCGTGGTTCTAAACTTATATGACAAATGCTTGGAATAATTTGTGATAATCCTTATCAGATCGCATGCTCAAGATCATATAACAAAAATAATCTAACTCGAGTGCCAGCATTTTAAAAAATATCTCAGAAAGAGAAGCATCAATTCTTTATAAACAAATTTGAATATATTGGATTAAGAGACTCTGTCCTTTTTTATATTAAGACCATTCTTTTGTTTTTTAATAAAAATCATTTCAAATATTATTCAGTCTTTTATGTAAATTTTTCTCTTTTTATCCAAAATTTTTATATTCTCCCAGTCAAACTCATGGGAAAATTCTAATCTGTGCGCCGTGATAACCAAATGCTGTGTTGTATTCCAATTAATATAATTTTTATGTCATTGATACGTGTCTTAAGGATTAAACTCTTCCCGTTTGTCCCATGTATGATGCGTCACAATTTTTACAATTTATTTTATATACTATATTATTATATTATGTGCTATAATAGGAAAATCGTCTTTCTGAATTTGGATGGCTTTTTTCAATTAATTATTAATAAATTTTCAATTAATTATTAATAAATTTATGCCCTTATATGCCTTGCTTATTAATTGTTCTTTATTAAAAAAATTTTTTATCTTTTCAAAGATATTATGTGAAAGGTGAAAGGAAACTGCAAAAAATCTCCGTCTTTTAACTTCATTATTATTATCTGAATTCTGTTTATTATTGTTACTAGAATTGTTATTAGAATTGTTGTTAAATTTTTTTTGTAATCTCTTGTTAATTATAGCTTAATAATAATTATTACATATGATTTTTTGCTATATAATAATTTTTGAACAAATGATCGGAAGTTAGTTTTTCAAAAAAGGATTTAAATTAGAAACATACAGCTAAGTTGTCAGATATTTTTTACGATTTTTTTTCAAATTAGTTGTTTTATATTTTAAAATTTGTCAATTTTTTCCAAGTTTTCCAAAGTTTTTTGTTTGCGATTTGCATAAAACATTTTTATAAGCATTGAAAAAATATTTTTAGTATTGTTGGAACATTTTTGGTTAAATGTCCTCGATATTATTTTTTGTTTAGCTGGAAAAAATTAATAAAGAATTTACTTCCGAAAAAAATTGTTTTTGCGATTATTTAAAAAATGGAGAGTAATGAAAAAAATAATGTTATGAGTAGAATCATTTTCAGTGCATCATAATCCTACGGAAACATCTTTCAAAGCACAAGATTCCACCTAAATTTTGTCGGCCTGTATTATTTAAGAATTTTGTTTACATCCATGAACTGTCGACTTTTCTTCGTACAATTAAGAATCTTGTCCATCAATTCCGAGCGATGTTTTTTCGACATTTATAGATATACATGAGGATCAGGTGCATTTTATTTAATGTGGGATAAGTTTTTTAAAGGAATTTTTATTAAAGCATCAATTATATGTATTCAGAAGTAAGTTTTCACCCACTAACGATAACTCAGTACGAATCGAAATGCTTGAAATATTTATATTGCATTTGAATTTGTCAATACATTAATTTTAATTATACACTGATATCAACTTAGCTTATTGCTTTGTTTATGCACTCTGAAATTTTTAATTCTCTAAGCCTTTGATTTTATTTTTAATCATTAATTACTTGAATACTGTAGTGAATTTAGTTCGACACTCTAGTATTGATTATTTAAACCATCATACGCCAATTGATGTAAAGATGTATTTAGTATAAATAGAATCGAGTTAAGCGCGAAATAAATTTTTGAACTATTTTTAAACTTTTAATCAATATACATTTATGCTGTTAAGTAGCATATGTATTTTATAATACGAAATATTTGTATATTTCATTATTATATTCAAATTAAAATGTATAACAGATTTAATATGCACCAATGCGCATTAGTGCCTTCGAGCAAATTAACAGTTTTTTCTTTGATTATTTCTTTCTTTGATTATTTTTCTGAAAAAAGTGGTCAAAAAATTTGTAGCGAAAAGAACATGAGGCAGCATTTTCCTCGTTAAAATGTCTGATGGGGAAATTAAGCAAGGCCCATTTTTTGTAATAATGTTAAGAATTTGCGAAAATTTTTGGTTTCGCTCCTTTTTATTTTACGTCCACTCCTTATAGTTCAGTATGATGGGATGGGAATCTCTTTAGTACTGCGTAATACAAATTATAAAAAGCATAGGAGCTAACAATTAGGATTCCCATAAGAGCCAATCCAAAAATCCAGGACAAGAGATTGCCATCTATCATATTAGAAGCTTCTTTTCTTTTCCGAGCACTGATTTCTCCCAGTGTAGTGCCCTTTCGTTCTATCATGAGCTTCTTCATATTGGCGAGCTTCTCTCGTAATTCATCTACAGATTCAGCAATCTCCTCGATCGATTCTCCCACGGGTAAATCTGCAATTTATGTAAGTACGATATCATATGAGAACAAGGCATTCTTGATTAAGTAAATAAACAGGACATACAACTTGCACACTTTAAAAAACTTGTAAACTACAAGTCGTATGAAAAACTTTTATATACAAAAGTTGCATGACTTCCTCAGTCTTATTATTCGTAACCAAGCGTGATGACTTTTCTCATATGTCTGTGATATGCACGCTGATTGTACACAGTCATACATAAGGGACCTATAGTTTAATGTTGATTCCGAACAACGATTTTATTTAGAGAAATGTACTGACAAAGATATTCTCGGTGATTTGCCATTGCCTACCGAGAGAAGCTACGAGCATATGAAAATTTTTCGATTCTGCTTGGGATCGAACCCGAGATCTCTAGCATAGCAATATCAGACCACGCTCGCGCTCATAGTGCATGACTTACATAATTTTTTTTATAAGAAGCGTTTTTTTATAGAAGCGTTAAAAAGATTTTTATGTCAATCTCATTTAAAAAAATGGAATTATATGAATTTTTTTAGATAATATAATTTTGGCTAAGATAATTTCTGTAATTAATTTGCACATAAAAATATTATGATAAAGGTATCGAAAAATTATTTACGAGATATTTTAAACTTTATTCCACTACATATTGACATTAAATATCTCGTATAGAATAATAAGATAAATCAAGTTTAAATAAAACACATAATTATTTATTTAAAAAATGATCCATTTTGCCCACATATTTTTTAAAGCAAATGTATTTTTTTTTATACCAATTGATTCATCTTATTATTTTGTTTATAAAAGTATTAAGATACAATTATAAAAAAATTAATAATTTACGAAATGTTTAATATTTTATGTCAATATGTGCCAGAATAAAGTATAAAATATTTCGTAAACTATTGATTTTTAGATACTTTTATTTTAATATTTATTTTTATATGCAGAAAAGAGAAAGAGGAATCATATAATGTAAAAAAATTCATTATTTCATTTTAAAAAATGAGATTGATCTTGAAATTTTTTTAACGCTTCTACTTATAAAAAATATTTATGCACTACGTAATGGCCCTCTCGAAGTAACTTTTGTATAACAGTTTTTCATACAATTTATATAGTTTACAAATTTTTCGAAGTATGTTACACGCCTTATATTCTGTATGTATACAGAATATTTGAGACTATTTTCATGTAAATAGAGTGGACGAAAACTAAATCAAAAAGTCTTGTATAACTTTTCATTTTTCGCAATAGTTAACAAATTATTAATTATTGAAAATCGAATTATAAATGTTCCATGCGTAGCACTCTCGATCGGCGGCTACATCTCGCCATGTGGTTGCATTCGGCGATAGGCCAGGCTAATGATGAGTTTAATTAATTGATAATTCATTCATTATTGCGACAATTGAAAAATTGTAGACAACTCTTTTTGACTCTATCTGCATATGAAAACAGAATAAGACTTCCGTATACTACTCTCTAAATCTGAATCAATGGTTAATCACTGATATCGATGTCATAAGTATGTCACTAATCAGCAAATGAAATCAGTGAATGAAATATGAGATCCTTAATTTAGCTAATCTTTATTATGTGTTTTAACTAACCTGGTTTAACATAAATTCAATGAATATAATATTGGAAAATTGAAATTAATATGCATATATCAGTATTTTAGTTCTATAATGTATCATACAAAATTTTTCCTTTTTTAGTTAAATTTTACTGATTATGTCATGAGTGTCAAATAAGCTACTGAGTAAGTGACTATTCATCAAGCTACTGAGTTAATGACTATTCATTGATTTAGAGAGTACCCAAGTTCGATTTCGATGAAATTTTACATATGAAGGATATTCTGGGAGACTATGTGTAAATATATTGATAAAATTTTTTTTTCATAATTTTTCATAAAATTTTTCATAATTTATCAACATCAACAATTTGTAAATAATTACAAATGAAATTATGAGAAATTTTTTAGATTTTTAAATATTTTCTGGTAATTTTTTTCCAACAATAAGAAATAAGAAATATAATTTCTCAGAACAATGAAAAATTTTTTAGGCTCTCTAATATTTTCTTGTCTTTTTCCCAACAACAATAAGAAATATCAGAAGGATGTTAAAAAAGTTTGATTTTTGACCCCCTTGCGGAATCTTCCTCCTCCTCTGTTCATAATTTTCTAAAAGGATGATTTCTATCATATGCCTGGTGCGCACGCTGATTGTACACAGTCATGAAATATATTTATGTGACTTTAATCGAGCAAACATTTTGGATCGGCCATTTTGAATTCGTCATCATTGATGTTTCCATTTAATTAATAGATTTGTAGTCAACTTGTCTTACACAACACGCTCAGATTCATTTTTAAAAAAAAATTCGATTACTGCAATCCTACGTGTAAAACTGAATGTTGAGAGCGCCATTTTAAATTTCCTATTTCCATAATTTGCCATATTTCCATAATTTGCCATGTTTCCATAATTTGCCAATCATTATAAGCGACCTTTAAAATCTCTAAGTATCTATTATCATTAAAAATTTTTGCAATATATCAAACTCATGATAAGTTCTAGCGCAGTATTGTATATGAAAATTGCAAAAGGAGACACATATAACATAAAAAAAATGTATTTTCTCCGAATTTCTGGGATATAAAATTATTTTTACTATTTTTTTCATGTGAATCTCAAATAACAACATTTTGTGGTTAATTAAGATTCCGCAGAGGGGCCAAAAATCGGACTTTTTTAACATCTTCCTTTGATTTAGTATCCATAAATGATCAAATATATTGAAAACATAAAAAAATCGATTGATCTGATTGATAACAATAATAAATTAATAGAATTTATCATTTATAAAGATAAATTCAAATGAACCGACATTAAATCAGCAATATTTTATGCTAAACACAAATATTGCTTTTTACATCGCAGATCACTTAATTTCACTATTGAAGGATATTTGTATAGATCCTAAAGTTGTACAAGATTTTGCGTTAAGCCGACTAAAATATACAAATATAGTATATATGTAAATATAAAAAGTATATTACAATTTTCAAAAATTTTTAACGCATGAGCGACTAATGAATTCCTGTTTACTAATACCGCGTATGTTATTGAAGTTACGTTCGACGCGCATGCGCCAAAAATTCGGCTAACAATCCCGAAAGCGTGGAAGAATTACATGTGTTCAGTTTGCAAGCGTCTCTCTTTAATTTTCTGCTTTCTCGCTTGTTGGCTGAACTGGAATCTTCGGTCTAGCCAACCTTAATTATTGTCTTTATTGCACTCACATCATAGATTCTCTTTTTATCATGTACTACTTAGTATTACCAATGTTTGTTCGCATCGCATGCTCCTACTACAGCTCCTACTTACTTGGAGAGTGAATAGGAGCTATAATGGAAATTGAAACACATTTCAGAAATATATGCTCAAAATATCTATATATTTTTTTAGAATTTTTCATAAATATTAATTTTGAAATATTGTAAAGTATAAAAAAATTTGAGATATTTTCTAAACAGTTATAAAATGATACAGAAATTCTAAAAATTCAGAATTTTTTATATGTGAATTCTAAAATATTGTAAAATTCGTATAATTTTCTATATTTGTATACATATATAGAAACATATTTTATATTGTAATTATATTATAATGTTTATATATAGGTATCCGGAAAATCACTCGCAATACTTCAAGGTGAAGACATCCAAAAAGAAGAAAAAAAAGCTATATAAACATAGAAAATAAGTCGTTTCCAAGTTATAACCACTTTTATGTTAAAAAAAATGTAATTTATTTTTCATAATCATAATTTATTTTACAGTATTTTATAAATAATTACATTTCGTACTATTTTGGCATTACCTAGGATGCATCACGTGGAGGCATAGCTCTTTTGGCATCCCTCTAGTAAAGTAAAAAAGTTTTATAATAAAAAATAAAAAAAGAAAGATTTTAATATTCCTTTCGTCTTATAGACGCCAATTCCATTTGATATCGGTGTTGTCTTAACGCAAATTATTGATGGCGTGGAAAATATTATTGCGTTCGTGAGTCGTGTGTTTCCTCATCCGGAAAAGAAATGTTCTGTTTCTGAACAAGAGTTTAGCAGCTGTTTGAGTGATACAGAAATTTCGACCATATTTAGAGGGGTATAAGTTCACTGTAGTGACTAACCATAGTAGTTTAGGTTGGCTCCACTATTTGAAAAATCTGACTGATCAATTAGCACGTTGGGCATTAGAATTATTAGAGTACGATTACGAAATCGTGCATCGAAAAGATATTGTACTATATGCCAAATGCGTTATCGCGCACATTTGAAAATGACATCAGTGATGGAGGAGACACTAGGTATTATTTCTTTAGCAGTTGCTGTGGACGCAGAAATTCTTAATAATACAGAAGATTTTTGGTATAGTAAACGCTTTCGCGAGGTTTCGGAGAAGGCTAAATTGTTTAGCCAATTGAATAGTAGATACTCAGAGAACATTAAGACATTCTATAAGACATCATAAAAACGTCCTAAAATTCATTTTTGAACGTATTCGAATAACATTTTTGGAAGTATTCGAATAACATCTTTAAGATGTCTTATGCGTCAATTTATGGTATCCTTAAAGACATTATCCTTAAGATATTTTACAAACTTGTCCCTTATGTTTTATAGAATTAATTTTATGATGTCTTATAAATATTGTAATCCTTATGATGTCTTACAAATATTATTAAGACTTGCTTCAAACATTTGTCTAAAAAATAAAAATAAAAATTACTGATACGAAAACGTACTGATAAGAGGAAGTCTACGAAGCAGAAATTGGAATTACTTGATAAATCGATATGTGAATTAATGATATCATACATAATACATATTTTCAATGACGATCTATAATTGTGACAGATAATAGATTGTTATTGAAAATATATATTAAATATATATTAAATTATTATATCATTCATATACCGATTTATTAGATAATTCTAATTGCTGCTTCGTATTCTTCATCTTATCAACGCGTTTCCGAACAGCTTTATACAATTATGTAGTTATAGAATATATTCGTATTATAAAACAAATTAAATGATAAAAGCTACGAGTCAATGCAGGATGTTAAGTGTTAACAAATGAATTTTAATCTTACAATAATTTAAAGTTAAATGTTTCGAGTCTCATTAGGTCATCTTCAGTAACAAAATTATATAAATAAAAAAAGGTTACAAAATTACGAAAATACTGAATAATATATACCGAATAATATAAACGTGTTCAAATATAATTTATAACGATTCCTATAATCAAAATTACCAAGAATTTACTTTTCTCATCATTCTTCCAATATTCATCTGCATGTGGTGATAAGAATATCTTCGTCCAACCAATGTTTCCTCGCAATCACATAGTCAATAGTTAAAAAATAATAAATTATATAAAAATTAAGTCACATCGACGTGTCCTGGTGGATCGACGTTAATTTTTTTTGAAGAACCAAATTATAAATATAGTCCTATTAATGCATTTAAAACGATTGCAAGGGCTCTCATCAATTGTCAGTGATGTATTATAGGGTATAAGCTTAAAGCCAGGTGTATAAGCTTAAATCCGCTGTTTTTTTAGTATTTTTAGAAAAACACATTTTTTTTCCTAGGAAACAAAAACAAATTTATTCAAAGTACTTGTCCTCGCTAACTATACATTTTTCTCATCTTTCGGGCAATTTGTGTATACCACGCCAAAAAAATTCCTCATCTTTCGAGGCAAACCACTCAAGCCATTTTCGGACGTCTTCGTAAGAATCGAAGTGCCGCTCAGCGAGCGCGTGGCCCATC
>Ga0157364_1000821_pt1 | contig 23797 bp, 22 predicted proteins | sample AttsexASBM2_FD_111476 | JGI IMG/M metagenome (GOLD analysis project Ga0157364, IMG submission 111476) | Fungus gardens microbial communities from leaf cutter ant in Ribeirão Preto, State of São Paulo, Brazil - Atta sexdens ASBM2 | ecosystem: Host-associated > Fungi > Mycelium > Unclassified ...
ATTTGTAGCTCTTTTTTGACTTTTCTTTTTTGTTTGGTTTTTCAAATTTATTTTTTGTATTTTTTTTTACTTTTTTGTTTTATATTTTTTTTATTTTTTATATATTTTAATTTTTTTGTATACTTTTCAATACTTATATATTTTTATATATTTTAGGCATGTATACAATTATGTTTAATACAATATTAGTATTGAAAATATTAATATACCACAAAAAATGATAGTATTTTAAACCACATTCACAAAACCACAAAAGTGACTTTGCCAACTGTTTAAAGATTAACGCTAAGACTTCTGACTACCGGTTTATTATAGAATCAGAATAACAATTATGTAAAAATTGTTGAAACAAAAAAAATCGACGAAAGTTGAAACTGCATGGTACGATGTGCATAAAGATGAATTTTGTCTTTTATTAGTGTCATACTAAATATGTCATACTAAATATGCAATACTATTGGCAAATATGCAGAAGATTGACAAATATTGGTCAACTAAACTTAATAGTATAATCTCTTTTTTTCGAAAATATTTATAATATTTCATTTGAACCAAATATTTTGGATGTCACAATTAAAAGCAATTGATTCTAATAAAAGGCCTCAAAACTCGACCCTAAAAAAATACAGTATGTAAGCAGTTTTTTAGAATATATAAATTCAAAATTTACTGAACACTTTATACCAGGGAAAAATATTCGTATAGATGAATCAATAATAAAATTTAAAGAGAAAATTTGTTTCATAATTTATAATCCTAATAAGTCAACGAAGTGGAGCATAAGAATCTATGTATTGATGAATTCAGAAACAGAACATGCTTATATTATTCTCCCGGGATATTATGAGAGTATTACTTCTGAAAATCTAATTAGATTAGATTTACCAGTTAGCAGCCTTATCGAACAAAATCACATCACAAAGTTACATAACGAAATCATGTGATCAAAACAAGTAAATCATATAACTGATTGTTTCAAATCAGTATGTGATTTTTTATCACGTAATTAGAAAAATTACATGATATTAAAAATAATTTTTTATGTAATTTTATAAAATTACGTACTGATTTGGAATAATCCGTTATTTATGATTTTTATGTTTTACTTGTTTTAATTACATGATTTCGTTATGTAACTTTATGACATGATTTTTTTCAGTAGGGAGAATTTCGCTGCAGTTATAAAAATTTATTGAATAAAATTTCTGTTGCAAATGGATATCATATGTATACTGGTAGATATTAGGTACACCAGTCTGTCTTTAGCTGAAGAACTAATGAAAATAAAATCCCACTTGACTGGTAATAAAAACTAACAGGTATTCTGCTATAAAGAAATCAGAATTTAAAGGCAAATCTACTATTGCGTACGAAAAAGGAAAAATCATGCTCTTAGCCTAGAAGGACAAAAGAATCATAACTTTACTGAGTACAGTGGACCATGTCATAATGATAATTGCAAGAAGAATTGGTCAAGGCGGTGTCGAATTCATGATCAAAAAACTTTGTATGTGTTGGTAAAAAGCGATACATCAGTCATGAGCGATATAGATCGAATCAAGTACCCATCGAGTTTAGTATTTTATGAAAAAATCTTTCAAATGGTGGAGAGAAAACTTTCTTTTGGAGTATGAAGATGTGCTATAAATTAATATATTTTATATAAAACTGTAAAAAAAAAACAAAAACGACACTTGTCTCGGACAACATGCATATAGGAAAATGCTTCTTAAAGTATCATACAGAAAAGAATTTCAATTTTTATTAAAATAATGTTTATATTTATTAAAATACAAAATATGTTGGAAATTTTAATAAAAATTTATATTACAAACATTTACAGATCTTTTATCTTGTAAAATAATATTTTTTATTTTTCTCCACAAAAGACCTAGAGTTGCTGGGCGACCATTAAAAGAAATACCTAGAATATAAAGGGTTAATTATTGTTTAATCAAACTCATTTCGTCTCGAGAGTAATAAAAAGAAAAATTAATAATGGTTATGATGTTTATAGACGAGATCCACAGAGCTTAGTAAAGCCGATGAAGGTGAACGATGAGAACGATGAGAACAAGTACAACGAAAAATTCGAGGCGAAGAAAGCAAAGGCTGTACGACACATACTCTTGATTCGCCATGGGCAATATCACACGGATGGAAAAACGGACATTGAAAGAATGTTGACTGAACTTGGTAGGATGACTTTCTGTTCAGCATTAAAGTAGTATATGATTGTTCCATTCGTTGTTTTTATATTGATTTTTTTTTTTTTAATTAATATTCTCTGAGATTTTCCTCTTTACATAATCTGAAGCACGTCAAGTTTCTTTTCTAATATTTAGTGTTGCTTACTTAATAGATCGCATTTATTTCGTACTGATGGAGTTTTGTATTTGCATTTAGGTCTCGGGTTAAAGTTCCTGGAAGTTCACAATAATTTGTCACCATAACCAGCAAACCACACAATTTCCGAAGAGAATGTTATACGAATTCTTCTACTATAGCATATTCCATAGGTGTTGCTACTAGGATAATACGCTTTCTATCTACTTACATCTTCCATAACATCGCATTGGAAGATAGCTAATAAGTTATCTTGCGAAAAGTATGTAATAATTCGTGATACAGCATGTTCTCTCATCGCATATGTACGTTGATAATTAACATGTTATGCTCTATTGAAACTACGATATTTCTGAAAATGTGATATCGATATTCTTTTAATGCTTGCTATTATTTCTTCAAACGGGCTTACAGTTTATGACGCAAATTATTGTGGGCAACTGGGCTTTTTGTTTAATTTCTTTTTTTTCACGTTTCCTAATTTCATGCTTATTTCATGTAAACATTTATATCATACAAATATATACGCTATTTGTAAAACTATTTTATAAAACATAGAAGTATATACATTTTTTGTAAAACTATTTTATAAAACTATTTATTTTGTTGCCATAAAGGCAGGAAGCAGGCTGAAGCAACAGGAAAGAGGCTAGCGGAATTAAACTTGCCTTACTCATTGATAGTAAGGTCCACAATGACACGTGCTCTGGAAACTTCTCAAATTATAGAAAAAAATCTTATAGATGTGCCAGTTGAAACCGACAGCTTGTTAGTTGAAGGTGCACCTATACCTCCAGAGCCGCCTATTGGTCAGTGGAAATCTGAGAGACACGTGAGTGAAATATAATTATTTGTGTTATAGAATTCTCGTGCAATGCATAATAATTCTATATCTCTATTTGATCTATATTCTAGTTCTTTCAAGATGGGCCCAGAATAGAGGCAGCATTTAGAAAATATTTTCATCGCGCGGAACCTAATCAAGATCGCGATTCTTATACCGTTCTTGTATGCCACGCAAACGTAATCAGATATTTTGTTTGTCGGTAAGATTTTCTCCTTTTACCATTCAAAAAAGAGTGATTAAATTTTATAATATTCTCTCTATTGTATGTATTTTATAATATTCTCTCTATTTTTCGATTTTCGTTTAAGGGCATTACAGTTTCCACCAGAAGCATGGTTACGGATATGCTTGAAACATGGAAGTATTACTTGGCTCTGTATTCTTCCCAGTGGTAGAGTTACTCTTTATTGTCTAGGGGATACAGGACATATGTTACCACAAAATGTAACATCTAGTTAAAAATGTACGGCTTTTTATATAATATTACATATTTATAAATAATATATTATTGATAAGCACGTGTACATCGATATGTATACATCGAGACTGCATTCCACAAGATTGTACAAATCGATCTCATATCATCTTTTTATCACAGAGATAATTTGCTTTTCACATGGCTTTCACATTGGATGGAAGTATACAATTGTACAAATGTGCGAAAGGGAAACTGAATTTCTTAAAAATAATATTTTCAAGTAACAAGTATACGAAGAAATGGATATACAACGACTAAATGGTATTTAAGAAAGTATCATCTCGTCTCATCTGAATGTATATATTTTCCTTCTAGAACTCAGCTGTAATGTCTATTTAAATTATAAAAATCATTAAGTATTTGGATTATGGTGTATGTATTTTTAAATATACTTGTAGTTTTTTAATGTCATAAAATAAGTTTTATCTTTAATTTTGTACACATTTTTACAATCGGAGATCACACCTTTTTTGTACAATTCATCATTAAAATAAGGTCAATATTTACATATATTACATAATGCAAGAGTGAAACGGACGTTGTATAAAAAATTAACATAGTTCTAAATTAATTACATCTAATTTGCTTCAGCTAGTCTCTTTGCCTTCCTTGCATAATACCTTTGTAATGCTGCTTCAAATACTGGACCTACTGTTCTCTTTTCCCAGATGGAAGATCTATCTTTCTTTTCAACAGTCTTTTTTTTATTTTCAATTTCTTCGCTTTCTGAAGTAACATTGTTATTTTGAGGTATTTCAGCGTTTTTTACATTTTCATCTTTATTCTTAATGTTTATGACATTTTCAACCGTATTCACATCCTTTTTATCTAATCTTTGTTTCTTTTCTTTCGGTTCTTGCACTTCTATTCCATCGATCTCTTTGTTCACTGGTGGAACGACAGTCTCACCTTTCTTCAACTCCTTTTTATTTGTCTCTGTTTCAGAATCAGATTCATATGTTTCTATGGCTCTTTGCCGGTACTGTCTCAATTTTTTAATCTTTGTAATTGATTTCTGTTTTTCCTCTGTTTCATTTGCCCTCTTATTTGTGGTTGCATTTTCTCCATTTGTGCTGCTTGTTGACATTTTCCCTTCCCTCTTCTCAGTACTTTCTTTCGCTTTACTGCTTTCATCTTCATTAGTCTCACCCTTGTAGTCAACAGTCTGTTCATACAAATGACGGTAAAATCCTGACATGTCTTGCTGCTTTGTCACATCACCGATAGCTTCCAATCTATTCATTTTGGCCTCCTCTTCCTCCATCTTCTTAAATTCCTCCAGCTTCGCTCTGTACGCCGACGTGACGAAACTCTCTTTGTCCGCGTATATCTCACCCTCGGCTTCGCGTTCCTTCTGCACCATTCTCTCTATCCTATGCTCCTGCTCCTTTTTTCTTCTTTCAGCTGTTTTCAGGAGCTTCTGTATGTACTTGGATTTTTTCTCCTTCTGCTTGTTTGCGCCATCTAACTGGCCTTTACTATGCTCCAGATCATCATACACCTCGTCATACTGATAAATTGTTGGATCTTCATCCAGAGCCTTCTGTATGTCGAGCTTTGTTTGTTTTTTCATCCGGTTCTTCTCACCTTCCGCCTTGAGGGCCTTCCTGACCCAGTCGGTTCCATCTTCCTCGTCGGAGGTATTGTCGTCTCTGAAAACGTTGCCGAGTCTTGGCGTTGTACTCTGCTGTTGCTTCTTCGGCAAGATCAAACCGTACCTTCAACATTGAGAAAAATCAGAGAAAGTAATCAAATTTTGATGTGAGCAAACGAGAATTAAAATGGATTGAAATTTTTTTCTATTCGAATGCATATTTTAAATAGCGAATACTTTTTTTTGGATTTAATTAGATTCAATTGGCTACAATTGGATTGAAAAACTGCATTTTTTATTCAAAATTTTGAATTGAACAGTACTCACAATGCACAGAAAAAGCTAATATTATTTTTAGATTGAAAGGCATAGAGATATGTTCCATGCAATTCCTATAAATGAATAAAAATGCATTCAGGATTGGAAAGCATTTCATTCATTTTAACATTCGTGAATCAATATTTTTGAAAATCTGAATTCATTCATTTCAATCCATTCTCGTTTGCTGGCCATACAAGAAATGCTTTGTTACTCACTGTTTATTAGCCATTGCTAATTACCGTTGTTGCATCACAATGAAATCTAATCTAATCTTCTAACCTAATCCGTGCAAATTTGTATGAGTCACTTCACACGATCGCAGTCTTTTCACGAATATCACGAATTCATAATGTGCTCCGAAATATCGTAAAGACTATATACTTTCAATTTTACTCGAGATAAACAGAGATAAGCTGAGAAATGATAACTTTACGAATGCGATATCGCGTTTATTGCAATACATAGCCGTTTATTCCATTTATCGCGCATGCACCAACGAGAAGTAAGAGAGAAGGACGCTCGTTTGGCGAATGGTGACGTTGCTTTCCATCCCCCTCCTCATCGAGATTTCGCCCACTCATCTGACGTGCGGACGTCAGCACTGTGTATAAATGCGGAAGGATAAAAGGGAAAATCCATGATATGAACCTTTGACACTTTGACAGTCTTCCTCGAGGTAGTACAGCCGGGTGTGCGCGAGAATTCATCCGAAAGCATACGCGAAGGTAAAGAAAACAGGCCTCGCAAATGGAAGGCCTACGTCGCGGTGTCGTTATCCTCGTGCTCGTCTGCGCTGTGATTGCTCTAGCGAACGGCTATTCGTTGAACGTCGCCGAGCAGCCACGGGACGGCGACTACGTCACCACGTCTTATACGCATTATGAGGATTTGCGACAATTGTTCGATTCCCTGACGGACCGATACCCGAATTTGGCACGGGTGCTGTCCATCGGAAAATCGGTGGAAGGTCGGGACCTCCTCGTCCTGGAGATCTCAGAGAATGTTGGGCAGCGCAGCCCCGGCGAGCCTATGATCAAATACGTCGCTAACATGCATGGTGACGAAGTTGTGGGCAGACAGTTGCTTATCATTCTTAGCCAGTATCTTCTGGATCGCTACGGCAAAGATGATCGCATCACCCGGCTAGTAAATCAGACGGACATCTACTTGATGCCCTCCATGAATCCGGATGGTTTTGAAAAATCAGTGGTAAGATTCTCATTCGTACTGCAATAGCACCGAGATTATGAATTTAAAACATTCTTGTGTTTCAGGAAGGTAAATGCGAGTCCAATGATGATTTCTCTGGCAGAGAAAACGCCAATCACATTGACTTAAATCGAGACTTCCCCGATCAGTTTGAGGGAAAAAGTAATCATCGCAGTAAGGGTAGTTCTATTCTCAACGGTCGTCAGAGTGAAACTGTGGCTATGATGACTTGGATCTCCAGTGAGCCTTTTGTGCTCTCCGGGAATCTTCATGGTGGTGCTGTAGTTGCCAGCTATCCATATGATTCTGGGTATATTATACAATTGTCATCGTGATAGCTGTTATATACTGTTAAATTGATTCTTACATCATTGAAAGTTCTGTCTATCCTTTTAGTATCTCAAGATCATGCTGTATAGAGAGTAAAAGTCCAGACGATAATTTATTCAAACATCTCGCTCATGTTTATGCAGACAATCATTCATTAATGCGTAGAGGTGACGCTTGTCCACCAGAAATATTCCGAGGTGGCGTTACAAATGGAGCATACTGGTAAGAATAAATATTATGCCGTTTTTAAAATAACATTGAGCTAAATGGTTGGAAATATTAATCAGATGAAGATCAATTTTTAAAATAATTTTTACAAAATGGTTATGGCTTGTTATTGATAAAAACTTCAGAAAGTTTTGAATTTGTCGACAGGTACGAAGTAGTTGGTGGAATGCAGGACTATAATTATGCTCGATCCAATGCATTTGACATAACGTTTGAATTGAGTTGCTGTAAATATCCACCAGGTTCAACCATACCAGAGCAATGGCTGTTAAATAAAGAATCTCTGATTAAATATTTGGAGCAAGTGCATATTGGAATAAAGGGTAATATTAATATTATACTCGTTTTTATGTTATACTTTAGAAAGAAATTTTACGCTATATTTATCTTTCATTTGCAGGTTTTGTATTCAGTAAGGATGGTAGACCAATTGAAAGAGCAAACGTTGTTGTAGAAGGAATAAAACATAATGTAACAACCACGGTCAACGGTGAATATTGGCGTTTACTACTTCCAGGAATTTATTCAGTTTATTGTGTTGCCTGGGGGTATGTAATCGCATGCTTCTTAAACGTTATTCAATATGTCATACCAGCTGAAGACTATTTTTAGTATATCTGTTACTATTGTATTTTGTTTTCTATTCAGATACGAACCCAGCGAACCAGTAAGTGTAACTGTATTAGAAAGTTCACCGACGATTCTTAACTTTACATTGAGCGGCAAAGAAGTACATGAACAAGGTAAAAATGACATAAATTATCCACAAATAATACCAATCTTTAATAACAGATTATCTGAATTCTATAAGCTGATACTAGATGATTACAATGACCAGGACTACTAATTTTTGAATTACTACCTAAATTACTTAACAACTGTCATGACTATGTTGTTTATGTAACATCTATGTTTTTGTCTAAAAAATGGCACAAGCTATTACTAACATAATTACAAACATTAATTTTTTAACATTTATTTTTATACATTTTTTTCATATTGTGACATTATATATAGTTCCTTTATTAACAAATTATTTTGAGTATCTTATAAAAAAAACATTTATTATTTTTTAAATAATATTAGAGTTTTTATTACTTGATTTGTTTTAGTAAGATTTTTATTTTGTTTTAGCGAATTAATGTTGCAAAATTCGGATGTACGCATCTTTAATAATTTGTGACTGCAGAATCTCTTATTTGTTTCCTGACATATTTTGACAGCGCTTATTCTTAATTATTTTATTAGATTATTATTAAGTACAAGCAAATAAATATAAACAGAGTTATACATATATAGACACAAGGTATGGAGAAATGAATTGCTTATAGCAGAGAAAAGGAATAAGAATTTTGAATATATTTTTGTCATAGTTTATACGTGAATAAATAAGGAAAATATTTTAACTATATTCCAGTTTGTGACAGAAGGCACATATTTATTCTATCATATATTTTTTATCTTAATATTATCTTATTCAAACTTATTTCATTATAATATATGTTACATGTGAACGAACATTCCGTGATCGCATTTAAATTTAATATAAACAATATGAAATTATATATGTTCTAATAAAGATAAATAATGCCCTGTTTGCAAATTGGAAAGTAGTATATTACAATATATATCAATACATGAATGGATAAATTAACTGATTAAACATATCGAACAACTTTGCAGAGATTATGGCTATATGGATATAAACTTTATATTTTGAATCAGACTGAAATTTTTATATAGATATAAACCGTTATATTTAATATAGTTTATTTTCTTTATACACATGTACTTACAAGTACAAGAACAATGAACTGCTGTATATTTTTCTTCAATGGAAAAAAGGCAATGTGTTAAACTATTAATAGGCAATTATTTGTTATTGTTAATTTTATTAGAAACAAATTGCAAAACAAATATCGAAAAAATGTGTTGCCTATATTATATATATATATACATACATATATATAATAGATATATATAAAAAGTATATAAAAGTAATATTATATAAAAAGTATATTGATATATATACACAAATGTAAATGAAGTTTTTTTCAAATATTTTAATTTTTCCTGACAATATCTACTTATTCGACTTTTTATTTTCGACAAGATTAGCTGAAAAGATTTTGACTAGAATTTTGTAAATGATTTGGAAGAAAGTAAATACGCATGACAACATGAAACGTTTTGTCTTCTTTCGTACAAAGCAAATATACAAAATGTATAGAAAGAAAAAAAAACAGATGTACTGTGTTTTACCATAGGAGATACATAGTACTGCCAATACCCATTCTATTATATTAGGAACTGTACTGATAAATGTAGATCTTTGTGTGAAGGAGCACGTCAGTGACCGATATATCATATAATCTGTATAACAATGTATGTTCTAATATTTTCCTTACAAGTATGTATTAATCAAAACTAGAAATAAAAACATTGTTTTCGTCTTGAGCAATGAATATCTTACTCAATATTTATCCTTTTCCTCTTAAGTGTCGAGAGATTACGCATATTATTTTTGAACATCATCTTATTATTTATCTCATCCTTTTCGTTTTCTCTGTACCTTGTGTTTTATGACATACTCATCTCTTGTTTTGTGTTATTTGTAATTTTAAATCTGTGCGATTATATATTAACGTATTTTATCGTAAACAATGATTGTTTCACTGAAAACTCTACGTTTGATTTTGACAACAATAATGATTGTATATTCATACGATGCAGGAGAAAGTACAATTGACGAAACGATAAGATCCATCGACAAGTATGGCTTTTACCATACCGTGGAGTTCAAGCATCACAATTACATCGCAATGGAGAAATATCTAAAGGATTTGAGCGCGAATTATCCCAATATTACAAGGCTATACAGCATAGGATCTTCTGTGCAAGGTCGCGAGCTATATGTTATGGAGGTCACGAAGGATCCCGGTGTTCACAATCCCGATAAACCGGAAGTCAAGTACGTCGGGAATATGCACGGGAACGAGGTAGTTGGTAGGGAAATGCTGCTGCTACTGCTGAGATATCTCTGCGAAAACTATGGTACTGACGTGAGAGTTACACGGATAGTAGAGACCATTAGACTTCACGTGCTACCGAGTATGAATCCTGATGGATATGAGATCTCCAAAGAAGGTGACATTTACGGGACGAAAGGCAGAGCGAACGCAATGGATGTAGATCTTAATAGAAACTTTCCCGATTATTACGTAACCAATGATGTACGTTATCTCAACATATTTTTTACATTTACATTAAATACATTTATCGATTTATTTATCATCTCGTTATTTTTACAGTTTACTATTAGTCATCTCATTTTTGAATGATATTTGAAAAAGAAAACAAAGCTTCGCATAATACAACTCTCATTTAATTTTTTATAAGATCTTGGATAAAGAGATGAATTTACATGAATATAGATATTTTGTTACTTCAAAATGCCTTTTTTAGAAAAATAATGTAATAAGTTGTTTAAGCATTATATCTATCGAATTACAAAAAAAAAATTAAATATATGCTCGGGACTCGCTTTTTACTATAAAGTACGCTATGATAAAGTTCATATTTTCTTTTTGTTTAGATTCTAAATTCATCTTAACTATCAATATATAATTACGCATCATCCTGCATTAACAATTTATACAATTAAAATAAGTCACGCTCACTTGGTTATATTTTCCAGGTCAATCGGCATCAGCAACCTGAGACTAAGGCAATAATGGATTGGATAGCGAAAATTCCGTTCGTACTTTCTGCTAATCTTCATGGGGGAGCGTTAGTCGCGAATTACCCTTACGACGAGGAACCGGAGGACCTGGGGTCCACTGTCGCGAATCCAAGTCCGGACAACGATGTCTTTCGAATGCTGGCGTTGATATATTCCAATGCACATCCCCGTATGCATCTCGGCCAGCCGTGTCCGCCTATAGTGGAAAATCCGTACGGTACGAAGACAGTCCTCGAGGAGCGTTTCCCGGAAGGTATAACGAACGGCGCCGCCTGGTACTCCTTATCCGGTGGCATGCAAGATTACAATTATTTCCATAGCAATGACTTTGAGATCACTTTGGAGCTCGGATGCACAAAATTTCCTAACGCCAGCGACTTACCAAATTACTGGCTGGAGAACAGAGAGCCTCTTCTGCGTTTCATTGAAATGGTTTGTTTAAGAGAAGCTAATAATAGAAGAAATATATGTGTGTTCATAGCGGTCATTTTCAACGATGATAATCTTCGTATTTTTTTTTCCTAGTCGCGCAAAGGTGTACACGGCATAGTAAGTTCATCCATCGGCACTCCTATATCTCATGCAAAGATTTCGGTTGGAGGTATTAAACACGATATTTACACTGCTGAAAAAGGCGATTATTGGCGGTTACTAGTACCAGGGCGATATAACATAACTGTTAGTGCAATGGGATATGAAACACTTATTCAGAATATTGAGGTACCATCATACGACAAAAATCCTGGGGATGGAGAAGTAACTCTGGATTTTACGTTAATGCGTGATGATCCTCTGCATTGGTATGATTATTTATTTAAAGTACAATTCAATATACATTTTGTGATCTAATCGCATAATATGAAATTGATATGCAGTAAGGTAGAAAGTTGAGCACATAATAGTTTCATAAATAAGACTTCTTAAATTACATTTCAAACTATGTTTCATGTTCGAATCTTTCTCATGAAGATAATTCAAGCCAATTTTAATGACACTGCGTATTTCTTCAAGTAGTTATATCGTTTAATATTGTATATATGTATTCTTTCTGGAATGTAAAAAATATTAAGAAAATTAATTATTTGTACGAATATTTATTAGGTCATCCGCATATGATTTTGGATTAAGAGTAAACTTGCAAAATGGTTATTTAAAAAATTCTGACTTGAACGCTAGATTCAGCCAATTGGAAAATCATCAGTCTGAAATCGCCGAATTTCTAGCCGGTGATTCAATGATCAGCATAGCCATTCATTCACTGAAAGTCACGCATGATGTGAGTTTGAACGACATTATATTTATCCATTATAATGTTCTGTATTTAATTTAAAATCGTCTTTTCCAGATGGGATCACCTGATGAGAATAAATTTCGCATCGCATTGGTGGGAGGATTGTTTGCTTCCCAGCCGGCGGGCAGAGAAATTCTATTACGTTTGGCGACACATGTCCTCAAAGGAAATCAAATTGGTAATCCGCCTATTCAGAGGATGTTGAATGATGCTATGCTGCATTTTATTCCTAGTGTCGATCCAGGATTCGATAATTTAGAGGAGAGTGAAGATTGCAATCCTGTAGTCAATACTGAAGTAGGAAACAAGTTACTAGAAGAGAATACTGATATGTCTAAACAAATAGATAGAGTTGCGAATGCATTTAAGACTATGTTACGGACTGAAAATTATGATGCTGTTGTGATACTAGGAGGTGGTGCCTCAAAAATCAGGTAATGCAATGTATGACAATTTATAAGCATAAATCGCAAAGAAATTTAGCATAAAATCCCTAATCAATTTTTCTTCTTCAGTTATTCAGACGACAATCTGAACACGTTTAGAAAGTTCGCACATGCCTACGAGTATTCAAAAGACAGTGAGACATGCAACCATCCGGATAATAGTACACAACATTTGACGAATTTTATACAACATGTTTACGGCTCGCCAGTAGTAAGCATAATTTTTTTTATATTTTTCTTTTTATATTTTTATAATAAAATTCATTGTTAAACTTCATTCTAAATATCTGTGTGTAGATGAGCATAAGTCTATCATGTTGTAAGTATCCGCCCGCAGACTCGATTTCCGTCATTTGGCGTGAGAATCTGCAATCGCTTATGGAACTTGTGCAGAGTCTCACGACTGGAATTCGCGTGATGATAACGGACAAATACAATACTCCGCTTCGAAAAGCCAATGTCGAGATTGGAAGAAGAACTTACGGCGTGTCGCACAACATGGCTTACTTCAAAATGATTCTGGTGCCTGGTGAATATACCTTAATGATTTCCTGCGAAGGATACGTTACACAGACGCTGAAAGTTTCTGTGCAACAACAAAGCATAACAGTTATTGACGTTAAATTAGAACGAAAGAAAACGCCATCGTTTGACGGACATCACAAGAAACCACTTGAGAAACTAAGTTTCGTCAACCGTGCTTTGACCGATTTGAATGCGAAGTATCCGCGACAGACCACCTTGCATAGTATCGGCAAAACCGCGAAAGATAACGAGATAATGTGTTTGGAGATCGGTTCTAATAATGATCAGAAACAAATAGGGCGACCTGCTATTGTTTTCTCGGCTGGCATTCTACGGGCGGAACCAGTGACTGCCGGGATGCTCTTACATTTTGCCTCATATCTCTTGGACAATTATAAGCAAGACAATACGATTATGCATTACATCGATGATTTCTCCATATATATAGTTCCAGAATTCTCATCTGATCCCAATGAGAATACCATCTGCTCGCCGCAGCTGAAAGGCTTGCAGTTTCCAATTCATGAAAAACTGAATGAAGAAACGAAATGGATCACAAACTGGTTTAAAGATGTAAACGCCGTGTTAGCTGTAAATCTCAATAGTGGATCGCGGCATATCGAAATTCCGTTTGGTCGTGATTATGGAAAGGTACGCGAGCAAAAATACGAGAGCGATGATGAGGATTTACTGCAACACTTGGCTTCAGTGTATGCCAATGCCAGGACGAACAAGGTATCTGCAAGTACAAGATGCGAACAGGATTCTAACATCGGTGATAACAGCGTGATACACGCAGCGAAGGGAATTGGTGGAAAAAGAGGTCATCCTTTAATAGATTATGCCTACTTCAACACAAGCACCTTAATGATAGACGTGTATGTCACCTGCTGCACCACCGATTACTCGATCATCGTGTGGCAGGAGAACAAAGATAGTTTATTAGCTTGCATACAGGAAATGAAGAAAGGTGTGAGAGGATATGTCACCAATGAGGAGGATGAACCGATTGAGGACGTTATCTTATCTTATGACATGTCACCGCATTTAATTAAAAACAGCAAGTCAGGCTTCTATTCAATTTTACTGCCTCCTGGAAGTCACAATATAACAGCCACGGTGTCCGGCTATCACGCGGAAACCAAACTTATCTCTACACCCACATTCGAGATGAAGAAACACTTAAGATTAATATTCAAGCTCGTTCGCGATGACAGTATCATAGGAATACCTAGACTAGTATTCATTATAATAACAAGTAAGTCAGTTGCGAGAGAGATGTTTAATAAAACTCACAAGATTAATGAAGATTTGTAATGACACAATCATCCAATTGCAGGTATGATATGTTTCGGCGTTGTTTTGTGCTGCATGTGTATTTGCGCGAGGTATCGAGCTTCGGAAGATGAAGAGAAGAGCAGAAAGGGATATGCGTTTAGTTTACTGCAGGATGGTGGCAGTTTCTTCGATGACGATGAGAAAGAAATTGAGATATTTCGAAGACCGATAGATGGTAATTATATCAATATGTCATAACATTTAGTAGGAAGTGTAGAGAACATTTTTCAAATGTTTCAAATAATCTTGTCATTCTAATCCTAACTTTTGTTATAAAGGATATCCATCAAATGATAATAAAGTTACCATGCCATATTTCGATGATGACAACAGTTCCGAGGATGGTAGCGATTTGGAGTTTATTCGGCCTGAATGGAGTGATACAATACCAAAACAAACGTGACAGAACGTTTTTGTATGCTAAACGATATAAAATTACACAATGCACGCGGTAAATTTACTGGATTTTGTATAGTTTAAACAAATTTTCGGTGAAAGGAAAATAAGATGAAAGCAATTTTAAAATGCTGAAATTTACGAAAGTAAGAATCAGGGTCCAAGTATGGAATATGTACTTATATTTTTATATTAGAGAGAAACATGTTACTTTCTGATGATAATTATATTATTTTACAAATGTATCATATAAATATTTAAGAAACAGAATGCAATTTTTTAGAATCGTATAAGAAATGTTATAAATACGTAAACACATCAGAAAATTATATCAAGATTTTAAATGAAGTAAGAAAGCGTAGAAAGAAACTTTTTGAATTGTTAACTTTCACAAGAATGAATGTAAAAGGAAAATATCAGTGTTCAAAACTACTGTATATATTATATTTAGATATATATTATCACGTTAAGAACAAACACATTGAAGTAACGAAAAATATTTTAGCGGTTTGTTCTTATTTAATGCTAGGATTTACTTGTATATGATGAATTTTTTTTATTTGTATTGCATAGTATAGTTATGCAAATGCTGAAATCTAAGAAAAAGAAGTGTTTTCTTCTCCTTTTCTATTTTCAGTCAAAATAAAAATTACACGAAGTAATGTATCTCCCGAGAAAAAAAGACATCGAACTTTTTTTTCTTAAACTATTTAGATTTCAGCAATACCGTATTACATTTGTAGCAAAAAGCGAATAATTTTTGCGCATTAATCATAATTTACGCAAAAATACTTCCGTATACAGATCATTCCAATATACTAAATAAATATAAGAAATAGTATTTGGTACTTACAATTAGCAATTTTTTTGGTACTTACAAAATTTAGAAAATTAGAGCAGTAAATTATAACAGTAAAGAATTAAGTCTAGATTATCACAGGTGATTTTAAAATAAGCAAATTTTCTGTTAAATTAAATGTCTGTAAATGTAAATATAGCACAAAATTTTATATCAGAATTTTTCATAAGATAGAAAGATGCCGAAAAGACCCTTCTTTTACTTGAATTGTTAGCTTTATACATCATATACAAAATGTAAGTCAATTATGTATATATAGATCTCTATATTTATGTATATATAGATCTCTATTATTTATATAGAATTGATAAACGTTTATTCCTATGACAGCAATGCACGCCGTAATTTTTCAGATCGTTAAATAGTTTTGTTCAAGAATTTTACAATTGTATAACATGCGCACCGAAATGATTTTGTATTCTCTTTCATCCTGCACAAAATTATGCAAATCAGAATTCCGTCTACAGAATTGCGTGTAACATTCATGTTATAACGAATTATAAATTTCGTTCATAAGATAGTTAAAAAAATATGAAAATATTAATGTTATGATCTAATTATTTTTCAGGATTTCCAGTTTTTTAATATTTTTTATATTTTGAGTCTTTTAATAGCGGTGTAGTAATAGTAGTAGTAGTAATAGTAGTAGTAGTAGGAGTAGTAGTAGTAATAATAGTAGTAGTAATAATAATAGTAGTAATGGTAATAGAGTAGTAAGAGAAAAGAGAGAAAAGAGAGAAAAAAGAGGAAAAGAAAAAGACACATGCGATTATTTTTACCATTAATTTAATTAATTTTATCCGTTTGCTCCACTTTTTATTTTAATAGTCTTAATTATTAGTCTTTAAGACTGATTTTGACCAAACTTCAATTATTTTATCGGTAATTAACTTATCGAGCAATTGTACTATTTCATTAATATAATTATTGTTTAGTATATATAAATATATATTTTAATTGATTATCCCATTTATATATCGATCTCAAAAATGCAACGTCTCAGCAAAATTTAAAGTTGAGACTAGCTGATAACTGATCTAGTAGAATCGCGATGGCCGCCACCGAGTGATGAACTCAATAGTGTGACAGGAAAGTTCGCTAGTTGGAGTAAATAAATGTCTAGCAAAACGAGCTAATCGATTCATTTCGCGTAAGAAGAATGGCGGGATTAGAAGGCTACGGTGATGTCTACAGAGGCCGGCCTGCTAAATCGTGGGAAACAGCGGGGACATCCTATCCGCAAAGATACCACGGTCGAGAGGTTATCCGCCCTTTGGACATACCCGTTATCCATCCACTAGCAGAAGACAATCCACCGATCGTTGACGATGGTAAGTCGCGTTCTCGTTTTATTCACTAATTGACGGAAGTTCCGCGAAGGATGTCCACTGATTGATCATAAACTTAGACTTAAACTAAGACTTAAACCTACTAGCCAACACCAACTAACAATAACAATTATTAGTTGTTCAATTTTTTGTTCAATAAAATAATTCTTATGTGTTATATACTGTTAAGGTTAAACTTATATCATTGTTAAATGAGAAATTATAACTAATAATTATTATTAGTTGGTGTTTGTTGAATATATATTTAATTTGTTAATTTGACTACCTACTTGCAGACATTACCATCAGCAAGTATGTTGGATTAGGTTGTGGATTAGTGAGCTTGATCACAGGAAACCTGCTGATCCATCCCTTCGTGGTGTTACGAAGACAATGCCAAGTCAATCCAAGTGCATCCAGGTATCATCTGATGCCCATAACTCTAGTACCTGTGATGGTACGTTTGCACCAGACTCAAGGTATAAATACACTATGGAAAGGAATCGGTTCAGTTTTACTTGTTAGAGGAATGACGATGGCTGTCGAGGATCTGATTTCGAAAATCACACCGTGGCAAAAGTAAGGCAATCATCAAACGGAATGGCTGATGTTTCATAAATTATTTGTGAAATTGTCTTCTCCTTAAAACTAGACACTTGATTTCAGGAAGATCACTTATAACAATTCGATGAAAGCATTCGGTCAACATATACTCCTCAAATGGTAATTATTATATTAATCAAATGATAATTATTATATTAGAACGATTCACATAAGTTATTAATGATCTATTAATCTTCTATTTTACAGCATCTCCATAGGTATAATTACTCCCTTCTATTCTGCATCACTCGTGGAAACTGTCCAGTCCGAGATTGCTTCTGAATGTCCTGGAATCTTGGACGTTTTTCGAGACGGTGCAATCCGTCTGCTTGATGTATGTAATAAGGGTAGACTCATTCCAATTTATGCCCTTGTACCACCCACCATAGTTTATGGAGTATCAAAATATCTTTTCACCCTCATTGTGAAAGGGGTTACTAGTCGGATTATGCACGTCAGGTATAAACATTCGCAAGAAGCAAAGGTATATAGTTCTAAATAATTCAGAAATTAAAGATGCATAGAGATATATTTTTACACAGGAATGTTATATTATTTTAGGGTGCGTACAGTAAGGACTTGCTATCCGAGAGCATCATCCAGGATATAGAGACACAGTCTATATTAGTTTCGATATGTGTGGCCGATGTTGTGTTTTATCCTCTCGAAACTGTTATTCATCGATTACATCTTCAGGGAACGCGCACCATTATCGATAACTTAGACACTGGAAGAAGTGTCACGCCATTATTGACTGGATATACCAGCGCGACCGATTGTTACCGCACAATAATCTCCACCGAAGGGCCACTTGGTTTGTACAAAGGGTTTGGTGCCCTTATTTTACAATTTGCTGTACATTTCATGGTACTGCGCGCGACAAAGTGGCTCCTGACAGAACTGGGCACAATGTTGATGCCAAAACCTAAACCAATAAAGATACAGAAATCTTCGTACTATGATGAAATATAAAGAAAACCTATAACAAAAAATGTAAGATAATACAGAATTATTTATTATTTGTCTTTATTAACGATTATATAAGACAAAGAATTGAATTTCTAACGAAAATAATTTCCAAGTACATTCTTCGGTAATTTCAAGCATTACAATATGTAGCAGATTAGAGAACTTTCATGCAGTTTTCTATGCAATTGATGATAAAATTTTTCGTATCTGCGCGACTGTGATCACGCAAATTTTCTATAGTACGTTTTACAATTGATGAGAGTTATAATAGGAGCAAAAATAGAAATCTACATGAAAATTCTTAGAATATTAATTATGAAATTTATGAGATATCGACAATATTGTAGATAGTCATTCTCGTACAACATAGCAATTTTCAGTGAGTACTTTTTACACTCGATGAAATGTAATTATGTGATGTGATTTATGTGATTTTATTAGATTACTATATCGATATGTTGTAGCTTGTTTATGAGATAAATAAAAATCACAGTACATATATTGCAGTTGCATATTATAGTTTATTACAAATACAGAACTATTCTCTACAAGACATTAAATTACTATAAAAAAGTTAGGAAAAAATTCTATAGTGTCTTATCCTTTGTTATATTTTGCAGTCTAATTTTTTTCTTTCTTCTTTTGTTTAATTTTAATCAATAAGTAAATTAGCAGATGTATACACTCTAATTGTGATTAGATAAACAATTATTTCAATTTGCACATGCAAATACCTTCCTTTTTATGAACCCTTACCTTTTATGACTTTTTTATAATCCTTCCTGAAACAGAAAAAATACATGTGAAGGAGGATATATTACAAATATATTCCTCCTTTTGATATTGAGAGTACAAATTAGTTCGGTCCGTTTTTTTGTGCATTTATTTCAAAACAAAATGAATGAACAGATCAATTAAAAAAGTCCATCATTGCCTACTACTTTTTCCCATCTCTCAGGCAATTTTCGAATTCCATCTTGAAAAAATGACTCATCTTTGGAGGCGATCCAATTTTGGAGCCAATTTTCGATTTCTGCGAAAGAAGTGAACCGGTGACTTACTGCATCCTTCGGAACAACCAGTAATCAGAAGGAGCAATGTCCGGAGAATACGGCGGGTGCGGTAAAACATTCCATTTGAGCGTTTCCAAATATTTTTTTACGACATGAGGCCAAGCGTTGTCATGAAGAAGAATAACTTTATCATGTCTTTGCTCGTATTCATTTTTCTCGCAATGCACGGATCAAACGAATCAATTGTAGCCGATATCGATGGCCCGTAATGGAATCGCCAGGTTTCAGTAGCTCATAGTAAACAAGACTTTTGGTCCCACCAGATACAGAGCATTATCTTCGAACCATGAATGTTCGGTGTTGATGTTGAAGTCGATGATTGACCAGACTTAGGGTAGTATTTTTTTTTCTTGGGGGTTGTAGAATATCCACTTCTCATCTCCAGTCATAATCCGCAAAAAACCTTTTCTCTGTTGTCTTTGAATCAGCTGTTCGCAAGTGAAAAATCGTCTTTCAACGTCTCTCGATTTCAGTTCGTAAGGCATCCAATTTCCTTGTTTTTGAATCATTGCCATGGCTCTCAATTGTACAGAAACGGCTTGTTGAGTTATCCCCAATTCTGCAAGCTTCTCTTGCATTTGATTCTGATCTTCTTCGAGTAATGCCTCTAATTCTTTGTCTTCGAATTTTTTTGGCTGTCCAGAGCGAGGTTTGTCTTCAACGCTGAAATCTTCATCTTTGAAACGTCGAAACCATTCCCTACATGATTTATCAGTTGAAGCAGTGTCACCATACTTCGACAAGCATTCGATGGACTTCAGCCGCACTTTTCTTCCAATTAAAGCAGAAAATCAAAATCTCCCGTAAATGTTGCTTGGTTAACACAAAATTCGACATTTCAAACACAGTAAAAATTAAGGTTTGAAACTCAAAGCGAAACTGAATATTATTAGCAGATGTTTAACCTCTCTAAAACCACCAAAATCAGCTGTCACTATGAACCATTCACAACAGCTGGAGCAATCTTTAGGGAAACGGACCGAACTAATTTATACTTCCAGTATATTAAACAATATATATAATAATGCAGTAAACAATATGTTTAATTTTGTATATAACATTTAAAATTTAAAATATCATAGCAAAAAAATAATTATAATTTGAGAATATTCTAAATATAAAAGAATACTAAATATAAAAGATGATTTAAAAATTATGTATGTGTTGTTCTCATACTATACTCTTTATATATATATATATATATATATATATATAAAATACATGTTCTTTACAAAATAATTAAAAGCAGTGATTTTTACGCGAATATTCTAATTTAATTTCTGTTTAACAATTGTCCATATGTATACTCGATAAGAGAACAATTATGCCAGTGTTTTTAATTATTTGTTAATTATATATATATTATCTTAATTTAGCGTAATTTAAGAGATCTCTCTATCTATGAGTGAAGGAATATGTCAATTGTTTTCTGTGTGTCAACACTAGATTACCATTAATTTTTGCGAAAGTTTTGAACTGGCATTATTTTTGATCTGCTTATAATGGTTGTAAAGAGTAATACTCAATACCTTCTTTGCCTATTCCTGGCCCATAATGTATCCGTTTAGATATTTGGATATCTGAAAAAATTAATATCTATCACATTTTGCCCTGTTCTAAAACTAAAATAGATATTCGAAGACAAATACTCGAAACATTTTTAATTTTATTAAAAAAAAACGATTTCGAAAAACATTTGTATTATATTATTCGATTTAGAAAAACATTTATATTATAAACTAATACTCATTATTAAAATCAATTACCTCTTTCGGAAACGGAATTGGTTTTTTATTCTCCCCTCATTATCTTTCCATTTCATCTCCATTCTTCTTTTAAATTCAGCTTCAAGTCAAGTTCTTTATTGCTGCACTCTGAACCGGTGCAATAAGCTGAAGTAAAATGTATATTTGTTTCACTTTAACTTATTGCATTATATGTACCAGAAAGTGCAACAACTAAAAACAGACCTATTCTTAAGATGCATATCTTATGATACTAATGTAACTTTCTGATTGATTCATGACCAAGCTATTAATCATAAATCAGAAAAATTGACCAATCACAGTAATCAATTTTTAGCTTCTGACTTCTGGGGATCGATTGTGTACCTTGAAATGAGGTGAAAATTACAAAAGTGAACAAATTCACTAGAATATTCATAATTTAATTGGTCAATACCTAATAATCATTACTCATTTTTGTAATTTTCACCTTATTTTAAAATCGAGCCCCTGATTGATGACTACCCTGATGAAAATAAAACGTAAAGCGAATATGTCAATGAAAATGTCAGTAAAGTGTTAATTGGAATGTAAGGAGTAACAGAAATGTAAATAAAACCTGTAAAAAGCGAAAAATTGGAATATAGAACGTAAAGGAAGCGTCAACTAAACGCTAAAAAAACATAAATAAAAGTATAGATAAGTTCTTCGGTAAGCACGAACAGAATGTTCGTTGAATGTAAAACAGGAATAGAATAATAAAATAAAATACAAAGAATTAGAACTAGAACTAGAGGAAACGATAGACTTTATCGACACTTGTAAAAAAGGTTCCGATTCCGATAAAAAAATTCTACAATTTTCTAAAAAGTTATAAAATTATTTATAAATTCTGAAAAATTTTGAGAAAACTTTTATAATTAGAGCGATATTGCAATTGTCGAAATGAAATCGAAAAAAATATTGATTCGACCTTTGAATAAAAATATTTAAAATATAAGATTACGTATCACAAATTTATACCAAAAATATTAAAAATGTATCAAACTTTCATTGCATTCTCTACATACGTAATTTTTATCAAAATATTGAAATTTCGATGCAAGTTTCGACAACTTTTCCATTGTAACGACGTCTTTTCAAGGAACTATTTCTGACTGGGTTGACACTTCAACAAGCTTTACATTTTCAGGATTATTATAGAAAGTCTCTATTAGATTTGACTATGAATACAAGCATTTTTTATTCTAGCTGACGGCAATTTAAAGATGCCTTTTTTTACGTTTTTTGTAGAGATGTAAATATAATCTTGATCTTCTAAAAAATCGATCTTTTTTTGCAAAAAGATCGATCTGTATAAATAAATGCTAGTAAAATCCTAATTTAGCACCAATTGATAGTTATTATAAAACTGAATTTAACACATATACGAGCAAAATCTAAACACTCCAGGTAAAAATCCTAGTTTTTTTCGAGATTTATCCTTCGATTAATATTCATTATTAAATTAATTTCCATCGATTCGTGCAATATTATACGCTTTGTATTCAAATTAGGATTCTATACGAATAAATTAAAACGCTAACAAAGTATGGGAACAATATTATTTATTGCCTTATAAATAATATCAAACGACCGTTTTGTCAACACAAATGATTTTTTTATTATGTTCTATATTTTAGATATTAAATTCAAATTTTCTATTGACAACTATTATTGCATCTTTAAGGAAGAATTTATGCCCAACACAACTTTTCTTGCTTTTTTTCATACTTTGATCTTTTTAGAATCAAAGAATGATAAATTCCAGGCCAGAAATTTCAGGGGTCTTTTCCAGGTCTCTTCCAGAATACATAAAATTCCAGTATATAATTCCAGGATCCAAGGATATTCAAGGACCGCTAGACACCAACTGTATACAATATTTCATTAACTTTATATCAGTAGATGATTTACGTCAGAATTACTACAGACGTTAGATCTAAATTTTTAAATCTAGATTTTTAAATTAAAATTATTTTACTCGGAGACAAATTAAAATCATATTATATTGGGAAAAAGTTCGTGACGATTTTTTAGTAAAATTAAAGTGTTTTTCTTAGAGTATTGAAATCAATTTATTTAAACCAAATATGCTCCATTATTTTCTA
>Ga0157364_1000822_pt1 | contig 23793 bp, 13 predicted proteins | sample AttsexASBM2_FD_111476 | JGI IMG/M metagenome (GOLD analysis project Ga0157364, IMG submission 111476) | Fungus gardens microbial communities from leaf cutter ant in Ribeirão Preto, State of São Paulo, Brazil - Atta sexdens ASBM2 | ecosystem: Host-associated > Fungi > Mycelium > Unclassified ...
TGAAAACTCGCGCAAAATTATCAACTTCTCACGCGATATATCGCATAGCACTGTGATCTCGCTCGCTGCCTCATCCGCACAAGCATGCATAAAACCTCATCAGCGGAAACGGTCCACTGTATATGTACGTGTATACAAATGAACGGACGGTAGTTGTTGGCGTCCAGAGTACGGCGAGTCGGATGCCGTGCGTCGAGCATCCTGCGAAATTTATGCGTACAACCGAGCAATTATCCGCTTCAAAGTGCACTTAACGACTTCGACGTACGAATAAACTCTGCGGCGGACTATGAACGACCGCGTGCTGCTATTGGCTTCGTTGTACTAGGAAGTTGCACAGACACTGGATACTTATCCCCGTTCTCTTAGTAATGTAAGGGACTTACTAATCAGTCCCGCGGCCTCTCTTTAGATTCCGCGCTGCAAGATCCATTCTTCGGATGCGCTACAAGTATCTTGTCGAATGCATTTATTATCTGTTTAATTAATCTTTTAATTATAACCAATCAATATTCTTTTTATGGTTGGTAGAATATTTCCGCGCATGGATTATTACAAAAATTACGTTTCCATGACAGCTTCTGCGAATATAAATGAAGTATTTAATAATTATGATCGACATGGTGTGAAAAAATGATATGAAAAGAGGAATTAATAGATTACATGAGAATTATTAAAATTCGCGTTATTTTTATTTCTGTGTTTTTAAAAGAAAAACAGAAGAAAATATTTTGGTTCATATCATCTAATGTATATCATATTTTTCTTTATGTCACACTTTTTGCCATGTACTATCGATGGACATTGCAGACGTTGAATTTCCTTCGCGAATAGAGTAGCGGTCTAGGATCAGGATGACGTTTCTGCTAGCAAACTTTTCTTGTGAGTTGAAGGGTTCAAGGAACGCGCGTGGAAATAGGTAACTGAAAAAGTCGCGTTAGTCGAAAAGCTGTATCTTTGTGAAACTCTCACACGAAGGAACAATGAGACGGATCTTTGGATTGTCAGTTGCGAGGTTGCAGCCGTCGACCTCACAATGGAAACTTTGATCAAGATAAAGGGCAGAGGCAATGGATAGAAAAGTACAAATAAGAGAAAAATATTTTTATCCTACTAATAGACAGAAGAATGCGATAAAATAGGAATAATTACTTATCGTATTAAGAAAAATTAACATATCATTGGGTTTATATTTAAATGCTCGAATGAAATACAATGAAATATAATAAATAGAGAATAAAATTATTATTTGTATAATATAATAATTTTATAGTTTCAAAATGTCATTTGCTTTTAAACAAGCAAATGATTAAATTACACAAATACTTTTTACGTATATTATAACATTTGGAAATAATTCGCATCGTGCATTCTGTAATTTTAATTTTCCGCTCAACGATTTACTCGCTTTTGTGACAATCAGGAATTTATCTGAACGAGCAGTGATCAAAGGATGAGTGAAGATCAAAGTGTTTCGATTGTTAAGTTCATGGCGGTAAAATGAACGCGTGCTATTGGTAATTCATCATTCTATTCGGTTCACACACGGTTTCTATTATAGCCATCGTTGAGATTCTCATTAGAGTGACGCGCTAATCAAAGCACGCGATTCATTTACACGGTTTGTACCTGATCTAGTAGCAATAACGCTTTATTATTGAAGCTTCATGGATATGGTCAATGGGATTTTTATTAAAATGCCAAGAATGATATCGCGCGTATTCGCGGGACCCTCGATTGTCATTTCTGTCCGTACGTTATTGTCATCAGCTCTGCATGTCGCTCGTGTGCGTCCCCACGTAGAAATACATTGGCATCGGTTTTGCCCGTTTCCACATGAAACAAACCACCGCTCCCGATACTGGTTTCTCTGTGATCGTAGACACGCGTTCCTTGCCGCGACACGGCACCCTATCGGGAGGAACTTTGTGCGGGATGCGCCGGCTAATTTTTGTTTGAGGGTGTCGCTCATCCTAAATTAACTCGCCACACATTGTGTACCGTGTGCATCTATCCCTTCTCATCATGCGATTGCTTGCAGGGAATTAGCCGTGCACGAAATGCGTCGCGTCGCATTCTTTCACACAAGTTATGAAAAATAATAATTTTCCTTTTATGGAAATTTATTATTCATTCAGAGATAAGCTTCTTTCATTTAAATGTCATTTCTTGAAAGAAAAAGATCAAGTAAATTTTTATCTTCTTCAAAGGTTTCGTTGAAACTTCAAAATATTAACGAAAGAAACGAATCAATTTAAATATAATTTTTCTCTGGATATTTGTTTCATTAGGCGAGATGCTATAAGACTTCTGTCATATTTTTGTGTCGTTACATTTGTCTCATTTGCAACTTTTCGTAAATTAAAAACGTTACAGGTTTGCCGAAAGTCAATGCGATTGTTAATTTAGCGATTTCATAATATTCATGTAGCTTCAATATAAATTTCTTCACAAACTCCCCTACATTGCGTGAAGAAGAAAATACATAGAGCGGAAGATTTCAAACTTTACAGGATGGGAATGAAATGAAAACTCTAAAATTTAAACTTACATTTCTTTATTTTATTCTACAAACTCGTCCTACGGAAATATTAGTAGAGAATTTTTAGCTCTGCGCCGCAATAATTGCGTGAAACGAATTATATATTAATGTTTTTTTGTTCTCTTCCGTATTTACGATACGTATTTAAACATTTGATTTTTTTCAATTTTTAGATTGGCATAGATATTTAAAGGAGTATTTTTTTTTAGCAAGAAGAATTTCGGCTTGATATAACAACCAATCTCCGATAAGCCATGGCTTGTGCATGATACAGAATACGCATATGCTTGTCCGGTAATTGTGTCGACTACATGAGGGTTGTTATCGCTTTTCGATATTTTGTCGTGTACATATTTCGCTGGATGTATCGTACAATGTACACATATGGTAGACGACCCGGTAGGTATGCCAATTCTCCGTACGTTTCTCCGCGCAAACTGACTGCACCGACTGCATATGCATTAGAGAGATTATTTGTAATCAAGTTTCTAGCGCGAACCATGAATTGGAATGCTTTTGATTGACCCACTTCACTGTGTATCGAGGGTCAACGTCTGAACACCCGAATCCGTTATTATGTAGACGTGTATCCGCCTGTCTGTGCACCTCTAAGGCTACGACTACATTATAATCGATCAAATCCACCCAGATCACTCACGAGCAGGCCAGATTAGACCATATCAGACAACCGTGCCAATGTGGAACCGTATACAATGTGCTTGTAATCGCTGAAGAGCGGAAATGTGAAATACAATGGGACTTAATAGACCGTATATCTAATTAGCTGTATCGCATTATTTGCATAAATTGCGAGATAAACGGCAAATAACTGAAAATTCTCACGATTGAACTGCGAAAGAGCTAAATGCCCGAACGATAATTACAGTCACGCGCGGTCGCCGATTGTATTCATCTGCGGCAATTTGTCTAAGTGTTTGCTTAATTAATTGTCGATAAAATTGCACTTTCTCCCGTATATTCGTTTATCACGTTGAGTTCTCATAGTCACAATTCGGGTTGGAAATCGAAGAATCAAATGTCTCTAGCAATGATGCATTATTCATGCGTTTGTAACGCAGAAAACAAATTTCGTTCGTTTACGCAGAATGAAAAAATTACCGTGCTTAACGAAGCGTCGCTTTTCGTCGTTTTACTCTTCCAATATTTATCGCAACACATACATAGATGATTACATAGCTTTAACTAAGCTTCTTTTTTTTAAATTCGTGCAGTGACTACGAATTAAACATTTCAGTTACCTACTGCACATCATGTTTTTAAAAATGTCATATCATTCCTTCAATACAAATGTAACGCAACTAAAAAATATGATTTTTTAGTTATTACACGAATAAGATAAAGATTATTCTATCAATCATCTAAAATAAATTAACTTTACACATCTGGTAAATAGTAGTACTTATGTCTTTTTTTAAAAAGCGAAGAGGAAATCAGTTGAAATATTGTCCCACAGATTACATGATTTCATATGATTTCATTTGATTATAAATAATTTATTTCGCTACATATGAAGTCATTTGATAAAATATACAATTTTATTTGATATTATACAATGATTTCTCGTTGCAAATGTAATTATCGGATTATACAGAGATTTCATATAAATTTTATAATGATTTCGAGGACTCTGTTCCACGATCACATTAAGTGGTTACATGGAAAGAGATTGTAATTCCTTCTATGCTGAAAAAAAGAGTTGGTAATAGCTATCACATGTTTAGTGAAATAATACTAATTAATGTTTAGTTGATATAATCAAAAATTCACTTTCGTAAATATTTAATAAATATTACTAAATAGTAATCGATAATACTAATTGATAATACTAAATTTAGGAAAGTAAAATAATTTTTAGTTATATCAATCAAACATTTAATTGGCATTATTTCACTCAACATTTAGTATAACTATTACAAACTCTTTTTTCAGTATATATACACTTTAGAGCGTAAAGTGCCAGCGTTTCAGATTCTAAATTGACATCATAATAAATTCAGATATTATCGATGGTGTTATTACGTGGATAATATGTGTTTTTGTGTTTTGAATTTGGGGTAGACAGAGCGGTGACAAGCGTACACAATGAAAGAACAGGATCATAGGAATGATGAAGGATAAGAAACGCGAGGAGCAAAAGGGCTCGAACGTAGGTCGTTGTTACTAGCAACTGGTAGGGCAAAGCCCGCGTTGTTCACCAGGCTCAGAGCTCAAACGGTTGAGAAACACAAAGCTTCTTTATCTTCGCTCTTTCGTCCGTTTCGTTTCACCCAGCGAAGCAATCTTCTTCCTTTCTTACCTTCATCCCGAGGTTTTCCGTTCCCTCTACCTTATTATACCGCTGCGTACGTCCGTTGATCTTGGTGCTGCATCTAAAGCGATGAAAAAATAGACGCGAGTCGACGCTCTAGAGGACCAGAGAACATGATCTCGAACCCCGTCTTTTTTAATAATTTTTTTCATAAGTTTTGGTTTAGTGTCGTCTCATTTTTGAAATATCTTCCGTTTTATAAAAAAATATATCAGCAAAGTTGTCGCACTTATTAATCATCATTTGTTTTGCGCTATGCGACATTCTTTCACTTACTCAGAAGAATTTAAAGTAAAATATAGATACTGCTCACGTAATGCTGCTTTAAAAGAGATGTGAATTATTTTCAAACAGCGTGACAATGCGAATCTTCAAGATATACATCGTATCGTATTTTTCTATCTCTATATTCTTTTCGCTGTCAAGTGTCTCTTTATATGACGATCTGCAAGAAACGATTGTCGCGTTTCAGTACATTCATTCGTTGTGATATCCACGACAGTCTGTCGATAGCGTAAATTTGACAAGAAAAATTGCTTTCCGCTAACATTCTAACAAGTGTTGTATCTATTTAAAACGTATAAATATTTGTCGTCGTGTAACAACGCAACATTTCTCAAACAGATTTCTCTTCTCTTTCCTCCCTTTCTTTTTTCTTCCTGATTCTCCCCTTTCTTTTATATAAAAGGTATATTAGAAATGGAGAAAGATGAAGTAAATAGTTCTCCGCTTGGGTAAATTTATTCAGAGCCACCGTAACGAGTTCCGCACTGGTACTAGCCACAAACTGAATCTATCGAAAGTCAAAGCAACAAGCTCGTTAATGCTTCTTTACACTTCATTCCACATCATAATGATTTTATTACGGCAAATATATGAATTTGGTAGATCGTATAAATAGTTTTAATATATTATAATATATTATAATAATATATTATATCCAACACAATATATTGAAATTATCACCCTGGAAAAAAGAGCTAATAATAATTATCAAATATTAAGTCGTATATTTTAATTAAATGTTTGATTAATATGAAATTAACTTTCCTTCTTTATTTACTTTTCTAAATATTTAATAATTATTATCAAACGGTTGATTAGATTATTATGTTCGATAATACTAAATATTTAGAAAAGTAAAATTATTTTTGGTTGTATTAATTGAACATTTGATTGAAATGATATCACTCAACATTTTATAACTATCGCTCTTTTCTCAGTGCATGCTACTATCTGAGACAAAAGTGATTTTCTGTTTTAAATTCCGTTATATTTTACAGCGATACTATATTAGCTTGTTTTTATTGTTCGTTTCTTATATAACAAATGTGGAAGCTTCAAGACTGCTAGATTTTATGGATTGTATATTTAGGTCTTTCGTGCTTTATGTGTAATAATTTTAAAATTGCGAGCTGTGAGCTTAATAATGATCGTTTAAATAATGATCGAAAAACATAGCAATTTTTTATGCTAACATTTGTTTTCCTTTTGTTTCAGGTAAGTAACATTACTACTCTTGCTCGATCGTTTGTCGACTGAGACACAAGGTATCTTATATTTCATTTAAAATATTATATTGTATATATGAATTAATTATATAGAAGAATCTTCTTTTTTCTAAATAATTTTAAAATATATGAAACTTTGACCTGTATTCAGAACGTGCTTTTATCGATAAAAGCGCGTTTTTATCTCTGAAATTCTGTAGTATATATATATTATATATGCGTAACGTAAATTATAGCGGTAACATCGTTGTAAGCGCGTTCTGAATACGAGCCTTTATCTTATTTGCAATGATTAATTTGTAATTTAATGAATTAGTAACTAAAAATTAAGGGTAGGCACGAGGCTGAGTGATAGTAATTATGGAGATATATACATGTAAGCCTGATCAACAATCTTTCGAATTTAAAGAAAATTTAAGGAAGCTTATTCTATATTGTCCCACATTCATATCCATGCAAACTGAAATTGAAATAGATTTATTCTGTCGAAGTTTATGAAAATTGAGTATTTCGCTTTATTTTCGCGATAGTGCGAAAATTAGCGTACATTGGAAACACGCGTACATGCAAATTGCCATGATATGTGTCGCCTACGTTTATGTGTGCACACGCTCTCGCGGACCGCAGTGACTCGTAATAGAGACGAGTTGCGGCGAATCGCGGTTACCTGCGTGCCTCGTTAATTCAGTGCTTGCCTGTTCGTAGTAGAGAGCGACCACCAGTTCATTCATTCGGCAGCTTCCTAGGTGTCTCGCCAGATACGATGGGATGAAAAATCGCCGCGGATAATCCGCTGCCGAATCGCACTGACCAACAACTCGGATGTGGGTCGCTTTTAAAATGTTTCTGCGCTGATTCTATTTAATAGACTGTTACACGTATAGTGCAGGCATTCGATGGCTGCTACCGATAAATATCGTTCGTTTGGATACAAGAACGCGTATGGTTAAAAGAGAAAAACAACTTTATATTTTCATCGAGGCTTGTATTTCATATTTAACAGGAACGGTATTTTTATATGTTAAACGAATTAAACTCGGAATTCGTACGATAAACATTTGATATCATACGATTGACTGATTTGAAATCTTCATAATAAATGAAAGAGAATGACTTAAATCTTAAGATACAAAAGTTATGAATATTTTATATATGCTTTTTAACTTGTAACAAGAATATATATTTTTTATGTGCAACTAAAGGCATATATATATATATACATACGTATGAATCTTTGCATCTTTGGGACTCATTACAGTTCTTTTGTTATTAGTTTTAAAAGTTGTACAATTTTCAATTGTAACAAATTACGACATTTTTCCAGTTTTTAAATAGTGTAACATTCTGAAATAATTTTATTTTTCATAATCGTATTTTTTACAATTTCATTATATTTATGTAGGCTAATTCGCAAATTAATGTTTACTTAATGTGTAATACGATAATTAATCATACGTGAATAAAAAAAAACCTGTGAGAAAAATTGTGACACAATTATTCTATTATATTATATTATAAAGAAATATAAAGAAAATCTTCCAGAATTATCAGCATCTGTACGTTTCAATTATGAGTTAATACGAGATTAATACAACTATAAATACAAGCCTAAATATAACATTTGAAGATAGAGGCCGTGATAGAGAAACGCTCTTCCGTTAGATCTTTGGCCTAAGGCGTTATTTATGAAAGCTATATTATCGTTGGAATTGCATGATTTCCAGTTCTAGATAATTGCACCGCGGAATTGCTTATAATAAATTCTGTTAGATCATACCGATCGAGGGATCGAGAGAGCCGTCGTTCTGCGGAATATATTTTTATTTAGTATTACGAGCAGTTGCTAGGATCATCGCTTGTAACAAGAGGAATTAAGTTACAGATAGATATAGTGTTATTATCTTACGTTACGAAACGTTCCCTAAAGCACCGTTGGGCTTATCCATCCTTTTAATTGTAGACATTATTCGCAAATGGCTCGGGGTGCTCGAGACGTACCACCTCTATGCGGCTGGATTTGCAGAAAGCGTTTAAATTACTTTCGAAGATACGCGCGTGGTATAACTAGCAGGCATTACCGCGCACGTTAACCAACGGCTGATCCACGTTAAGTCTTCCCTCAATTATCGCGAATAGCCCGCAGTTTACGGTATCCGAAGGCTGCACGTTGTCGTCGCAAGTGTACGCGAAGTGCTTTCGCCGAGAGAACGGTGCTCTCGTCGACGATATATGAGCGCAGATCTCTTGCCGCGCTCCTCCGACTCTCGCACGCTTGTGAACGTGAAAGAAATGTTACGAAAGGAGACGAGAAGGGGCGCAAGCATGATGATTTATCTGAAACTGATTTCCCACCTAAGCGCGAGAGTAATTAACGATCGACGGTAGAGACGAGATTTATCTTCCCGCATGTTCCTCAGATACTTCGCCATTGGCACGAGGATCTCGCGGTGTGTACACGCACCGCAGTTTCGAGGTCGTTCGCTTGTTCGCGCTTCGTCGTCTTCGCCGTGCCGCGCCGCGCCGGTGTAAAGGTCGAAGCGAGAGATCCTCGTCCTCGGCGAAGGGAAAGCGACTCGATAACGGAATCGATACGTAAATACTCGATAAGAAGGTAGCCGACAATGGCCGGGAGGGGAATCCCGGCATCTTGTAATTGCGGAATCGTGTCTTTCCCGAGATAATGTTCCGCCCGAACCTATAGAATATTGAACTTGCGAGGAGCAAATCGTGATCTAGAGGGTGATCCAATTACTTTGCAAACAAGCAGGAATCGAAGTGTCCTATCGTGGCTTATCGGATTTCCTTTACGAAACGTGATCGCATTCACTTGTGCGACGATCGTACGAATGATTACGCTACAGTGTCATTTAATCTACTCATCAATTATACGATTCGCGCCGTTTGAGAAAGTATATTTCTTCACACTGCAACGATCTATTTTAATTGCACAGTGACGAGATATTATATTATGCTACTTTAATAGTTTTGATGTAGTCTATAAATGTTTTGTTATATTTATTTCGTTATTGTATATTTATTTGCATTTATTTTGCAGACATGCCTATCGACATGATATATAATTATATTAATTGACGATTTAAAAAAAAGGATAATTTTTTTTTATTATCTAAATTAAACGCAGTGAAAAGATATGATTCCGGAAACACAATATTTGAGAGCACCCTGTACATGAAAGCAGAGGGAATAAAGATAATGCGTGGGTCGCTTTTAGGTACATTCTCGAATGCCAAGGCTTCGGCGGTACCGCGTTATCTTAACGGATACCCGTTTTCGAGTGCGAATATCGTATGCCGGGCGTGTGATTTAAACTTGTTCTTGACTGTATTCTCCTATCAGAGAACATTCATCCCGGTTCTTCTTGTGGATGTAATGAACAAGAACGTAGCTGCAGGGTGGTCCGTTGCAAATATTCGCGTTATACAATATTCTGCAGATGCAAATGTTATTTTTTACGTTTTAAGGAAAGGTATGTTGTAAATTATTATATATATTTCTCCCTTATTTCATATAAAAATAATAATTATTTATTTAATGGCAGTCGTTTGAATCGAAAAGTAAATGACTAAAAACATATTGTCGACGGAGTAAATTGCTGTGAGTAATATATCGAACAATACTATTGCAACAAATTTTACGCGTTGTGTACCTGTGACTTTTATTCACGTGGGGAATATCACAAGCGCGTCAGTTTTTTTCAGGGAGTCATTGCAAATTTCATCGGTCGGCGTCAACAAAATAAAAACACCGGACACTCATATTTTGCATGCAAATTCTCGCCAGGTGGAGATCCAATTATTTTTATCTCAACGAAGAGCGATAAAATGAGCACAACTATAAACCTGTTGCAATTAGAACAAGTAATAACGTATGTTTTAATTTCTTTGCAAACTAACAGGGAAATCGATCTCTGAAAAGATGTAATTTCAAGTCATATATGAAAATATAACTTCCCCTTACTTCAAGAGTGATTGAATTCAAAAACGAGTTAGATTATTCTATCAATCATCAAAAATTAACTAACTTAACTTCATAATCCGTCAAATAGCTTCTGTCGTTCTTAAGTTTTCAAAAAGATTATAATACCTTTTATGAGAATGATGCATTTCGCTGTGTCGTTTTTGTAAAAAAAGAAAGCAGAATCTTGTACTGAGAACATTTAGAATTATAACAGTTTTGATGATCAAAGAAGATATTTTATCGTAAATTTATCGTTATTTTAACTATTAAAATAAACTGTTGGTAATATTTTGAGTTATTTTTTATTAATTCCGAATTTGTTATAATTTTATTATATATCAAGATTGTTATAACTGAAAAGAAGTTTTTTTTTTAAATATTATGAAATGAAAATGATATTTTATCATGTTTCTAAGAATATAATATTCTTTTTGTTGATTAGTTAATCATTTTTCAAGTTAAGAAATAATTTTTCTTTTCTGAAAATAATGTTTTTAGTTACATTTTTTAAATGAAGGAATTTATGTTATTTATTAACTTATGATATTTAACGATTTCCTATCAAAATCCATCTTGACTGAAATACGGTCCTCTTCTTTCATTTGTCTAGAACATTTCTTATTCCATTTTCATTTAATATTTCTAAATTATGTTTAATTGACATAACTAAATGAGATACTAAAGTAATAGTACTATAAATATATTATATTAACGAAAACTAAAATTTTCTTCTAATTACGTAACTGATTTGTAAAAGACTCTGTGGTATCGTTGACAAAACGTAAAATTGAATTTGAAGAAACTTTTGGAAGGAATCGAGAGGATCTATTCTGACTCTATTCTGCAGTTTCTCGCGATATCTATCGACAGAGAACATTTCAATCTCGAACTCATCTATGCCGAAGTTACTCGCTTCGAGAAGTTGGCAAGTATGATTGTGTCCAATAGCGAGATTATTCGAGAAATGTTACGGAACGCCACGTTGCCACCTTGAAATATGATTTCTGCTTTCTCGATCAGCGCTTTATTGTTGAACTATTTTATGTTCTATGCAATGAGAGACATTGGCAGAAAGAAGCGGCACTCGATCTGTAAATATAATTTTATATAGTAGATAAAATATTTTATATTATCAAGAAAATTTTCTCGCTAATGTCGTTGAGCGTAAAAGATTATATTCATGCGGATTTTATTTTATACTGATTCAACGATGAAAGTGAAGCGCTTAACTCTTTGAGGACGGACATCGTAAACCCGTGATTTCATGTGATTTATGTACCACGTCCTGGAAGGATTAATGAACGGACTTTAATATCAAATTTTATGATTTCTCTGTGACGTAGGTAAAGGGGATGCTCTCTTGATGTATACAAATTTAAATCGTACGTCTGAAAAGTCCATCTTTGATGTTAATAGGATGCTACGTAATTACGGCCTCACGAGACTGCGAATGTTGTCTAATACGGAGCTCAATTGGGTTTATCGTTTTACTGCTTTGCCACTCGGTTTACATTACTGCTTTCATTATGTACAAACGTAAACATTATAGCGTGATATAACACGTAATGTAGGTATGTAGTGCAAATTTACAATTCCATGAATACGTCTAATGCCTACATTTGTAGGCACGTTTCACTGTCTTATATACAATTACAAAATCGATACTTCTTTTCGATATTGGATTTCCATGATTCTCAATTATTCCATACTCTAATTAATAATACTCTCTCCGCGTTTTCCTAATGAACACGTCAAATTATGCAATTCCATTTGTGCGGCGATGATGCATTCACAAACTGCAAGACGCAGTTTCTGACGCGTTCAATTAGATTCACCGCTTTGTCATTCCGCGCCGTCCTGTACGCATCACCGCTTTCATTATGAACAGACATAAACGGATTCTAGTATCTTCCTGCGTACGTAGGAATATCGTCGTTTATGACGCGACAATGGCGCGAGCCGGTGTGCAGGCATGACATTAGTCCCGATTTGCAGTTACATTCAACGCTCTAGAGAACTACGTTTCACGTACACACACTGCGATTTCACGGTTCGCGTTCTGCCTTCCTCACATTAACTTGTGTGAATAGAATGCCGCGTAGGAGACGGCACGAGTTTGCCGTCCAGAGGCTCTCGAGGTATTTTCAATATCCGGCAGCGGTCGTGCGTTTCCGCTTTTGCACGCCGCTACGTACTTCCACCAAAAGCATCCCCTTTTCCAACCTTTGCAGAGACCAAGAGGGAAATCTGATGTACTTCACGATACCACCACCATCGCCGTCACCATAACAACATCATCACAGTTCTCCCTGTACGGGAATCTGCACTTCCGCTATTCTATAAAGTCTAGATGACAGCTTCATGTTCTCTCTGCTTAATTAAAATATCGAAATTTCGAACTTATTAGTCTCTTCAATATTTTATGTTTTAACTTCAACATTTATAACGAATCAAATTGCGTTCGAGGATAGATGCATATTTTCTGAAAGGAAATTCAGGAGACGGTTTTCATCATCAGTATTTATTCGGACACATTTAGTTTCATATTTTCTGCGAAAATCTGTGATCAATATCTGTTTAATTAATAATGTTTGTAAAGAGTGAAATAGAAAGAGAAAAAATAGAGTTATTGAAATCTAAAGAATATTTATTACTTTTATGTGCGTTTGTTTTATAGCCGATCTTTAATTAATATGTGAATATGAATAACATTATACAAGAATGATGTTATTCAAAAACCGTACGGTTTCTTGTTTAATTGATAAAAGTGTCGATTCGTTAGAAAAAATTATGTTGGACTTTCAATTATAATCTTTAACAATTTCATTTCGCGTTGTACTTGTTACATCGTGCTAATCGCGGTAATTAATTAATTAATTTATAATAAAAAACGATCTGTTTTCGACATGTAAACAGATTTGCGGTTCAACGGTACATGATCATAGATCCCGGGATTCACACTGCTTATTACGTCATTTTGGAAAATTGAGAGAATTCGCGGTAATGAAAATAGAATGAACGGAGAACTTTCATGAAGCAATCGGCCATTATATATCAAGTATCTTATACTATAAGTACTTATGAAAGACAGATAATATTCAATCGTTTTAATACATTTGATATTATGATGTACCTCATTAGCGAATTGCTCGAGCTCATAAAGGCTTGAATGACGTCTGAAACGCGATGTTCTGGTAGAGAATTGTCGTCCGAGTATTTTACTGCTGTATAGCTTGCTCCAACTCATAGACGAATCACACTAAAAGGCATGATGATGGAAGTCAGCGAGGTGATGGGCCAAAGCAGCTGTTGCCATGGCGTATTACGGCAAACCCATCAAACGACGAAACGCTTCAAAGCTACCATTAAGCCGGCTCCCTTCCAGAAGAGAGGAGGGGAGGGCGAAAATCCTCTAGGGTCCGACAAAGCCCAGACTCGTGTTGGATATTATAAAAGCTTCGAATAACCTGTCGCCGCGCTCCAGCCCGCAGCTACAATCGAAGAATCGACGGATGGCTCGAACGGGAAACTGTTGTACGTGATAACGAGGAGTCTCGTTTGCGGTGGTCTAATTAAAATTTGTCACTAATTGCCCGACGTTCCGACCGAGTTATTAGCCGATTCCCGTGCTCCGCAATTCGTATTTTCGATTAATTTCAAGCAAGATTCGTAATTCTCTCATTTGCCACAACTTATCTAATGGTCATCTGAAGAAATCGTACTCTTTTTCCTTTTCACATAAACGCAAAATCAATGTTCCTCTACTTAATTACGTAACGTTATTTTCTTTTGATTACGATGTTAATATAATTCAGGGATGGATAACCGACCGTAAGCCCTATTTCCGGGCATGCCGGCTGCAAGCCAGTGTTCATACACGGATCCCTGTGTATTTAGATCGGCGACCAGCCACGCTTCGCTAGTCCGACGCATGCAATTAGTAATTGTAATAGGTGATTTCCACGGGCGCACAGCAGGCGCGGCTGATTACTTACCATTAATATTGCATTCGCGAATTAATTAATGACAAAGCCCCGCCGTCGCTCACCATTGTAGCGCGACGTAAACTGAGGCTGGTAGCAATTGCGGCAGCGGCCGCGATTCTCGCCGGCACGGACGTCAGCTTTCCATCCTGCGGAGCCGTGCATTGACGTGTCTGAAATCAATCGCACAATGGCACGACCCGCCCATGGTGATCCGTCGTTATTCCGCCGCTCCACCACATCGTACGGATACGAACGTATGCGCGCGTATACACATCGGCGACATTCTCTTTGCCTTTCCTACGAGCTTCGCACGTAGGAACCGTCGATAGATACGCAAATTAACTTGCTTTAAAGCGATGATAATCAGCTGAATACGGTGATTGCGGGGCGCAATCTGCTGTCAGCGAATCGTAGACAGTCGTTGATGTACGACATTTAATGAACGTATCCATCCGAATAGCCGATGCAATCGTTTGCCAACTCGTGGCAATCGATACGCGTGCGACGTATTTATTAGGCAGTGCGGCATTTTTACTCTGCCTCGTGAGCTCTTCCAGCGTTGCTAGTTTTTATGTAACCGTAATCAATCACAAGGGAACGATGCCACGTGTTCGGTTGATCGTCATTAGTTTAATGCGTTCCTCTTGCCCGTGTCAGAATTTCAATTGTATAGAGAATTCAGTGATGAAGTGAATTTAAATACTTTGAAAGCATATATGAGTGAATCACTGGCACGTAAGCACATAATTCTGCATATTGTTATTCTTCTGCATTTTTGATAATATTATACTCGTCGATGAGTTTGATTTGTTTACACTTACATTGTGCGATTTATGAGTATTCTTTATATAGTTTATGATAGTATTCGTATTGCATAGTTGCGTATTTAAACGTTCAATCTGTCTTCAAACGATCGTGATAACTTTTATGTTAATCGGTAGAAGGTGGAGGTGTTTGTATGAGGCGTCAAAATCATGTCTGATGTTTAACCCGCGTTTCTGTACTCGTGGATTACGTTCTACGACACGAAACTCGCAAATAGCCTGGCAATGACAGGTAGTAACACTTGCGCGGGATGACAGCCTTTGACCAACGCTATACGCACAACCCTTGCCTTCGAGCTAGTTTCGTAGTATCACCGTTCAACACTAGCTATAACTAAACCTTCCAGGGACGTCGTCGACTCCCACCGAGACCAGTGGCCACTCCATTGTGCGTAACCTTTGTATTTGGCGAAGTAGTATAGGCTTTGAACGTGTCCAGCACTCTGTGCGGTCCGCTGCAGACGAGTCCGAGTTGTTAATCCATTGGCAATCTTCAAAGGAACTTTGTCACGTCTTTATTTCTGGACAAAACCTTTCCCGATTTTTGTTACGGCAGTTTTATTCAACACGGAAGAAAGAAAAAAGGAAAGAGAGAATGGTCGCCCGACTTTGCATAAAGCGATTGGGCAGAATATCAAAGAAATAAGAATTTGATACATCAAATAGAACTAATTGAATTAACGAAAAGAGCTCTTATTGAAGTCACAATTAACTGCTTTTAACAATACTGTATTTAATTTACATTCATTTTGAATTTTTGGAAACACAAGCCGTAACGGTATTTACGTTTTTTTCGTCAAGGTTTAGTTTATGTCAGGAGAAATCATCAAATTTTTCTTAGATTTTTCACAGATTTCGAGAAAAGAAGGAGAAATATTTGACGGTATATTCTCGGTTGGTCTTCATTTTGTAACATGGCAGATAATGAATACGCCCATTGTCTTGGGGAAATGACATTTCTTATCTCGGCCGATTCGACGTTGCCGTGGTAAAAACGAGTTCCGTGTACCATAGTTTCCCTTCTGTTTCCGTGCATCCATGTAAAACCCCGTACATATGTATATGTAAAGCATCGTACATATATTTGTGAGCCGTAGAAACATGACGATCGTCTAGGGGAAATGAATTCCATGAAGCTACTGGAGAAAATTTAATGAAAGCGTTCGTTAATTAGATTGCGGTTAATCTCTCATTTATTCGCTATACCAGAGAGTATTCGGAATTATCCCCTTTCATCTCCTGCCCTCCCCTTTGGATTCTGTGCTGGTCACGCGAAATTGATGGCAGCGTGACGCCCACCATCACCGCTGCCGAGCTAAAACTACCGCCGGAAAATTATAATAAAGGCTCTTCCGCCAAGAGCAATATGTAGGTCATTCGTGGCTTTCTTCCATTTCGGCGGAATTTACACCGCGTTCGAGAAATTTCGTCGGAACGTTGTTCTGGAGTTTTGGAGCGCGAAATTAAATTTTAAAGGCGAAGTTTAACACTTCGATTATCCCATGCACAAAGCACGATTCGACCTACGAGTAGCAACTTGCAATTTAATCTGTCGTTCTTTGCATATTGATGAGGTAAGTTTTCTTACCATTGGGAAATTATTATTTCAATGTCTGTATATCACCGAATACCAATAAATTTATCCTTTTTTGATATAATATTAACTCATAAAATACTCGATAAAATATTTATAAAATTTGGATAAGATAAATTATATTCTTCTAATTATTTAGTAATTATACTTTTAATATCAGAGTCAGGTGTGATAATTTTCCAACGGAAAATATTCCAGCTTTCTCTTGATAACGAGCAGAAAGAATTATACTACTAGAATTCCGCGCCAGAAAAATTTTCTCGTATGCAGATGTTTTTCGTGATTTCTCGCGGGCATTTAACACGCAATTCGTTAGCGTGTCTTGGAAAGGGGAAGACATAAAGGATGATTCATTTTGCTTACTCTCAAAATTTGTGGTGAGGAAAGTCCGATGCTCGGTACGAAATATATAAAATATATTGTATGGTAGAAAACATAAAACATAAAATATATTTATGATTTGGTCAGTTAATATATATTACTATAACAATATATGATACTTTATTTTCGCAATTCGATTCACAAATATGATTATTTTGTGTATTAGCCAAATACGCGAATACCAATTTTATTTCAGCCGGTGCATAGATAAACAAAATTATATTAAATCAAATAAAATATCCATTAAAAGGAAAACGTGAATGTTTAAAAATAATTAAAGCATATTTTAGATATTTTCACATATCATTATGAAGTATAAAATATATTAATATTTGTTTTTCTTTAGGAAAATATGTAAATATTTCCTTCTTTTTATCGAAAATGAAATGTGTCACTATTTTCACTTTTTAGTATAATTTTCATTTCCCTTTTTTACGATTTACACTTTTCAAATATCGAGGAAAGATTTTTCACCTCATAAATTCTATCGATCGTTATTGCGAAGACAACTTTTTAGCGATTGTTATTACGAAAGTGAAATTTAAAAGTGAGTAGTCGAACATGGTGTGGACAGGTAGAAACAACCGCGAGTAGAAAAAGCCACCAACGACCGGCGGTGGCTACTACTGCGTCTGACCGCAGCGCAACACTTTTCACTAATATCTAACGCGCGTTCGTGCCCATGTTGGCGGCGACCAGACTGAAATTTTCAGGCGCGTACGTGAACGAACGGTCTGGTTCGCGGTATAATTACAAGTATAATAATTCGCGAAGAGCACTTCGCAAAACCCGGAGCGCTGTCGTCTCGATGTGCTTCTTATTTTCGACTCGATTTACTATGCCACCAATCTCCACGTTTGTTCTCGTTATGCTTTTTTTTGAGTACGCGGTCGCGTACTCAAAAACTTTCAAAATAGTACATCACTATAATATAAATTATTGTATAATATGTTTTTCTCAGAACGAAAATCCTGTTCTCGTTTTTGTCTCGCACGATTCATGTCGCATTTTTTTCTCTTGATGATGACTATTTAGAAGACGAAACGAATATCTCGGAAAATGCAGAAGAGAAGGGAAAAACGGATGGGAATTGCAGAATCGCGGAAGAAATTAATACCTTTACAATCCACTTGGCAATTTTTACATCGGATAATTTATTAGCGAAATTAAGGAAATTAGTGGACACGCTGCCGTTGCTCGGTCTGCTCGGGACAGTCTTATATTTCATTCTTTTTTTTTTTTCGATTTATGCATCCCAAGGGATGTGTTGAGTTCCAAATAAACGTATGCGCGATTTCGCGAGAGGATTTTGCAGAAATTCATAAGCTCACGATTGATTACCTTTGATCAACTCGCGATATTTTTCGCAACGAAATAATTTGTTGACTGCAATACGAATTTGTATTTTTGCGATATTACTGATTAAAACTGATTCCTTTTTTTTCACTATATATTTAGTTTTATTTTACAATTTTGTCGATTTGATCAAAGTATACGAAAAATTATTAATAACAATTTTCTTTTTAATATTTGTCAGTATGTATTATTTATATTGAAAGATAAATTGCATAAATGCATACATCTGCATCTTAATGAAATATTGATTAAGCAAATCTAAATAAAAATAATTAAAAATAAAAGTAAAATGGACTCTCAAATTAAAAGTTTAAAGGAAATAGCTACTGAGAGTTAGCGCGGTTAATTTGATGCGCGATTTAATTTAACAATATTTATTTTAAAATATAATAAAATATGAACAATTTTGACTCAACTTTGAGCTATTTTTAACATAAAATGAATTAACACACAAACATATAGATATATTTAAATATTTTATTTATTTTTCACACATTAAATTCTTTTAATATATATGTATATATGTATAATATATATGTATGACATTATTATGTAAGTAAATATATTTGGCAAAGTACTTACAGAATTCTTTATTATACTGCCCGGACGAATATCTACGTAAAGAGAGGAAAAATATCGTTTCACTCTATAGGATTTTCGTACATGACAATATTTCAGAAAAATATAAAACTCAATTTAAGCGCGTGCTTTTTATTATGCACTTTTAACGTATGTCCGTGCTGAGCGAAACATGTAGAAACTTTTTCATCACCACACATTTTTATTACGAGTATAATTGATTCTAGGTGAATATGTGGATGTCGTACTCTCATAATTAATATTTGGTGTACGCTTTAAAGGATCAGGATACTCGTATGGGCGCACGCGAGTCTTGTTTGACAATTAGCGCGATTAAATATCCTTTTTTAATTCACATATTTGTACAGTCCGAAAGACACCCCTTTGTCCGGTGCTTTGTCATTACATTAATGCAGCTTCGAATTATTCTCCTTCCTTCTACATCGTTTTTTCATACTACGTATTTCCTCGCCGAAATGAAATATACATTTATACGAACAATATCTAGTGTTCGATCAACTGTACGATGTGTATAAAATTTTCGTTTATTTAACGATAGTTTCGCAAAATAAACATGACTCTGCCAATTGCGCTCTGAGTACGCTGTTTCTCTGTTTACGAGTTGCAGATTTCGTCTCAACGCACTATTGCTGCCTTACTGCTCGGCTTAATTTTCAGCGTAGACAGTTTCGAAGTGTATCTTCGCGCGGTTTCTGTGCGTAATCTAGCAAACTCAGCTTCTCGAAAAGCAAATACTGGCCTTAGGCAGTAAAAGATTAATCCTTTGGACTTTGACAACGAGCGTGTACAGTACTAATCAAAGTAAATAGGAAGTACAGTATATACGTCAGTACGATCGATATCATTAATATATCTCAATTAATTAATCTATTATGTTTATTATGTATTAATTAAATATTTTTCAAAACAAAATTTAATATTGTTTTATGTACATACTTTAAAGTTTATATATAAACATTACGATATTTATATATAACAATACTTATATACATAAGCATACTAATTGAAAATATTACAACAATATATTTATTTAATTTAGCTAAAAGACTTAAATGGATTTGATTTATAAAAGGACCTTATCATTTCACTTAGTCTCTTACACACTCATTCTCTTTCTGCCTTTGCGCTCTTTTCTTAATCTATCCATCTCTAGCATCCATTCCACCGCTTCTTTCCTTCTTTTCCCATCCATTATATCCTCTGCTTTCAACTTTTTCTCTACGTGTGTAAAAATAATGTTCCTTCTTCTCTTTTACATATATCCAACATCTTGTTTCTTTCTTCCATTTTCCAATATACTTGTTTCTCCTCCACATTTCTATTTGGCTTTTACCATCTGACTACTTTACTTTCTTTTCTTGTTAGACACAGCCGGTTTTTCTTATTCGCAATCTTATACCCTACATTATATTTTAACTCCTTCGGTTATCTATCCATTAATCCATTATCCTAATATCTCTCTTAACCAGACAATTAATTGATCTATATGACGAGTAATTCTGCACATCTCAATGGAACACCCGTGTTTCGGAACACCCCCGTTCTTGCATGCGTCACGATTGTCTCCGCAGACCTGTAAATAAATAAACCACAGTAGTTAATCATGACACATTAACGTATCCAATAGGAAACGACATGATAGACATGTAACATAGGGCGACAATCGTACGAGCTAGTAGATGAATAGATTGGTGAAGGAAACGATAGATTGCATAGCTCGTTCGTGCATTAATTGAGGATTTATGATAAACGTCATTTGCATATAAATCTTTGAACATCTCCAACATTGTTACTACAGCTTATAAAACAATTTTATACATGTCAATATTATTCAAGTATTATGAGAATTTCAAATGCCAAATATTAAATATATTGATTAGACACCATCAAATACGTATATTTTTATATCTTTATCTTCTTATACTGCTGTCTAAATTCTTTTGGAATCATAGAGCATAAAAATCGAACCAGTCTTGAAAAAGAGTAATTCAGTTTCCAGCTTTTAAGAGTGTGATTTTACTCTTCAGAGTTTACTCTTTCAAAGTTTTAAAGAGTATGTAATTTTATATGTGAACTAATTCAGGGGTAAAAAATACAGGAAAAAAAAAGAATAACAAAAATTAGTGTAAATAAATATGCACACGCTCCGTTTTATTCTATGAATTAATTTCCTTTAATTATTAGTTTATGAATTATCACAACTATTGTTATCCTACGTTATCGAAATATTATATATACATTTGGATGCTATTCGCATTTGGAGCGTAAACCGGGTTACTTCAATAAGCATCGTATGACGACGATGGAAAAATGCCAATACTCCTATGAATTATTCACTGTACGCAAATACTGTGCGCGTTCTCTATAATACTCGCGACCGTTACTGTATGACAGTTTCGCGGTTGTACGCGCATTAAATTAATTCACGGTTATAGCTTTGCCGTCATTTGTGTCACAGATAGCGCCGGTGAGATTTGCGGATAATTGAATATCCTCTCAAATAAATGTCGAAACAATTCGCGTAACGATATTACTTATGTAATATATACATACATGTTTTTCGAAAATTTCTTTAGCTGACGCTGCAGTATAATACGTTTGTTTCATTTTGTCTCCGCTGAGTCGCGTTATGCAAAATTCTCTCGTGAGAAGATCTTTCTTGGGGCGACTTCGTGTAGATGGAACGAACAGACTCGTTCCGTCTCTCAGTTTCGAAGAATGGCGTGACGCAAATGTTCATCATTGCAGTCGCACGGAGGGGAAAAAAATGTAGGCGGAGAGAGAGAATTCTTCTCCTTTTGGCCGTGGCAGCGGAGACCGTTTGCATTAATTTGAATAGGAATTGCGGTGATGTCTCTTGCCCTGCTCCCTCCCCTCTTTTCAGAATCCCCCTCTTCCCATCTTTCCTTCTTCTTGAACAACTCACCACTTTTCGCTGTTTGTTATCCAGAGAAGCCCTCCTTATTTCCCTCAGCTTCTACCACTTATTTCCGGCTCGTGCCGTCGTAGATGACAATTTCACCTTGTCCTTTCGCAAATTACGAATAAACGTCGGCCACCAATTTGCTGCAACGGAAAGCAGCCGCGCTTATCACGGAAGACGCTCGAGAATTAATAATTTCCGGTGAAGAATATTTTTAATCCTTTAACAGAATGTAATTTCCTGATTGCGTGATATCAAAGTCTATTTTACTTTGATGCACTTTCAGTCGATACACTCCTCGCATCTACTTATCTTTATAATGTTCGTAGTTCAAATAGCTTTAACAGAAATGTGTACGGCACTTCTACACTGTTCGATATGAATATTGTCGAAAAATGAAATTGTAGTTAGATACGACATTTGTAAATGCGTAAACGCTACCATTTATCTTTTGGCCGTTAGAAATCCGTCGCACGGGCTCACTTTTGTCATCAATCAAGCAACGAACCGTACTAAAACTAGCAACGCCAATTCTCGATGGCCTTGACAAATCTGCTTTTACGATTTCTACCATCCACTTGTCCACTCGTCTCAGCTAACGAATCGCTCGTCCCGTAAAACTGCATAAAACCATGGAGGTCTCCGCCAGACCGGTCGCGAGAACGATCAATCACGACACCCAGAAGCGCTCTCACGCCCAATACAGGCGCGAGACCCAGAGAAATTTACCGAGAAACGAGACACGAGGAATCTGGAACGGAGCTCCGCCGGTTACGGAGTTCATCCGTATTCAAAAGCGCATAATTTTTCGCACCGTTCATGCCGGCGAAATGAGCCGGACTATTAATTAAAGGTCTCGCTCGGCGAGGCGAGGCAAGGCGAGGCAAGACGAGGCAAGAGGTGAGGTGAGGTGAGGCCAAGCAAGGCTATGTCGGACCAGGAATAAGAGAGAGAAAGAGAGACAGAGAGAAAGAGGGGAGTTACTAAGGGCAGCAGATCGCGATAGGGTGTGCGCAAGCTAGGGGGCTATGAGAACGGGTAATGGGAGCGAGTCGTCAGTGCCAACAGCATATATTCCGCTAAATCAAAAGCAGCCCCCATACTATTCCTCATGCGCGAAGGAGGGAAGAGCCGGGTGCGGCACTTTGGTGGTACGGCCCGTGCAGATTAGTAGGGAATGGGACTATGGACCAGCTGCATGGGTGCACAAGATGGGAGAAGAGGGAGAGTCAGCAGCTATGATTTAACGGCCGGGATAGCCTACGTGGACAGGTAACCCGCAAGTTCCACGCAGACTGTCCTGCATCCGTCAACTACCCTTGATTTAGGACGGACAGGAGACAGAGCAACTCGGCTCACCGAGTGCCGAGCAGCCTGGTTAGGTATGACCGGATCGCAGAGCAGCACGACAGCATTCATCGTGCATATCTTTTGCCTTGATGCGCGCTATCAGTCGGTGACAACTGGTGCTGAATCAGCTCGACGAGTTGATGAAACACCAAATCATTTTGCGCAAATACCGTTACTCCCAGGTATAAACTCTTGTCAAGCTTTGGAGATATCTCCTATGCACACGGCTATGAGTCAACGCGAATCGATAAGAGTTTATTCGATGAACTTATCTTGTTACCTTTATTCCATAAAACACAATATTTTAATAATAGTTAAGCAACATATCTATCTTTCTGCATTGACACATAAAAGGATGGTTTTGTTGAAGTATCTAAAAATTTTGATGCAGGTTTGAAAATAATTTTATTGGACTAGAA
>Ga0157364_1000823_pt1 | contig 23787 bp, 24 predicted proteins | sample AttsexASBM2_FD_111476 | JGI IMG/M metagenome (GOLD analysis project Ga0157364, IMG submission 111476) | Fungus gardens microbial communities from leaf cutter ant in Ribeirão Preto, State of São Paulo, Brazil - Atta sexdens ASBM2 | ecosystem: Host-associated > Fungi > Mycelium > Unclassified ...
AATATATATATATATATATATATATATATATATATATATATATATATATATATATATATGTATATATATATAGGTAGTACTTAAGACTTTTTTTTTCATTCAATCGTAAGCTTCAGTTACGAGCGTTAAGACATGGATCGAGTAAAAGAATGTATACATCGAAAATCGATGGAGCGAAAGAGGTACCGTCCCTTATCGCCAAGTCCGCCAAGTCCATCGAAAGAAAAAGCGAGATAGGGAATGTCCTGGGGAAAAAGTCGCCAACGTGCTCCTCATCATCATCATCATCATTATCAATGGCATCGAAATATAAATCATAAATATAAACACTGGAAAAAAAAAGAAAAAGAAAAGATACGTAGAAAGCGTGTACAAAACGACATGTTCGCAATTCTTGGAAAGAGGAGAGGATTACTCTTCGATTCTAGAAGTTTTATCATATATGTCGCAATTTATGCGGATGCAATCAGTCTTGCGATATCCGCTTGTACGAATGGTTGAAAAAAAAAATGTACTTCGCTACAGACAACAATGCATCGTATGAAAAGAAGGAAGACTGCAGAAACATGTAAGTTTCAACGTTCTATATACAAAAGAAACGTTGTTTAACATTACGTACGTATACAGCATGGAGCATCGCGCGGTGCGTTTATTGAGCAGACGTTATGATCTGACGGCTACGGGCTACAAGTATTTGGAAATTGGAATCAATGTTGGTCCACCGAGTTATGTGGAGATCGCCCTGGGAGATCATTGCGGACACGAACTGTCGCTATCTCTCGAAACGTGGAAGGGCCTCTACGAACAGCAATGGAATATTTACAAGATGCTACGAAACGAATATAAAGATAATTTTAGAAGCATTGGACCGCTAACCTTCAGCGTTTGCACGCTGGATGATGCTACGCTCATACGTCTCGATTCTTCATCTGTACGCATTACGATGACGGAAACAACGTTATGACGTATGTTTGAGTTTGACGGATGTATCGACATAACGTTCGAGCGATTAGCCCGACTCGTCGATACGGTTGATGCTAAGTATACGCGATTCTCCAACATCGCGTCTGAGAACGCTATACGTGAGCGACATTTTCAATGGACATCAGCTCGTCGATTGCGAATTATTGGCTTTAGCTTTTAATACAAAAAAAAGAAACGATGTAATAACATGTGAATAAAAAATTGTTTCGTTCCCATTACTATATATGTACTATACTTTTTTTACTTCCCATTCATTCACCCATCCATTCATCCTATACCTCGACACGCCATCGTACTCCATTTAGATAAATAACAGTCACGCTTGTATGTTTTGTTGTCACGAATCATATACGTATGTACGTACTTACGTATGTACGTATGTATGTATGAATGTATATATGTATGAATGTATGAATGTATGAACGTATGTATCTTTCCACGTAAAAAAAAGGGAAAATTATTATTAATTTATAGGTGAAAATGCAGCGTGAACTTTCAGCAATTCGACGACGCAAATAATCGCGGCTACTATATTAAGCTACTCTTATAAAGAGTGCTGCAACGATATAAGCGACTTTTCTCGTGATGGTACTTATGATTTGAATTATTTTGTAACAACTGTCACCCAAATGTAAATCCTAGAGAGGCTCGCTGCGGCAAAGGTTTATTCTCAGCGTCAGTCTTTGCTCTGATTTGTCCGCGCAATCGGCTCTTGGTACATATTATAAGTTTTTTTGAAAAGTGCGACTAGTGTGAAATTGAGTTTATCCTGCTTTGACCGCGCGCGCGAGAGTGATTTTTTTTTGTGAGTGTGTGTTATTTTGTTAGTGTGATTTTTTGTCGTTTAAGTGTCACGAAATAATGAGTAACCTGAGTGAGGTTCTGGAGATCCGCTATGAGTATCCCGTTGAAGGGATAGGTAATTTTTTTTTTATTCTATATATATATTTTTTTTTAATTTATGCTTATATTTTTTTTTATTTTTCTTTTTTTCCTGTACATTATGGTTGACAACCAAAGGATTGTGTGATTACAATTGCTCAATGAAGTGGGGATCCTGATAATTCCTTTGGTAAGTTCTGTTGAAATTTTAAAAATATATTAATTATAAGATATTTTCTAATTATCTTTTTTTTTCTTTTTTTTTCTTTTTTTTTTTAAATTTACTTTGTTATACTTTTTTCCAGAGGACACATCGTAGCTATATTAGGATCAGAGGCTTTATGAATATACAAAACAGCCAAATGATACGTGCAGAGAGGCGATAGGATCGGGAGGAACGTGAGATGTTTGGTTGGATGAAGATTTGTACCTGGCCGAACTTTTCGGTCTCAGACCATACAAACCCGACCCGGAGCCGGAAGATTGGAATTATAAGTTTCATAAAATTTTTTTGTAGAAAATATTAATAAAATTAAAAAAAGGAATACTTATATTTAAATTTTTTATTTTATATTTATATATTTATATATTTATATTATTTTTCATCTGCAGAAGACAGTGGCGGCGGCGATCGCGGCGGCGGCGGCGGCGGCGGCGGCGATCGCGACGGTGACGGCAGCGGCGGCGACGGCAGCGGCAGGGGTCCAAAAACGCATTTTGGAGTGACGAAAAAAAAAAATGCGGAACACATAATGTCATCATGTTTATGTAATCCATCGACCGAGGGTCGTATGTTTATGTAAACAGTGACAGTCACCCGCGCCTACGAGTACCCCTCGCGCCCCGCGCTCCCCTCTAGCCCCATGAGTTAGAACCGCCTAGTATACCTACTTATAACTACTTATTTTACATTTTTAAGAAAAATTTAGAGAAAATTCATGTTTTTTCATTTTTTTATCTGCGCGCGCAGAATAATTTTATTACGTAGCGTAATAATAGTCGGAGAGAGAGGCGATGTCATTGAAATTACAATCGAAAATCCGTTTCATTCGAGTCTCATCGTCCGCAGCTTCAGCTTCGCGAGCAAACAAGTATTGTGCTTTTTGTGTTTTTGATTTTGATTCGCTAGAATTTGGATTGGCCATTGTTCTTATGCTACTACTGTGGCGTAAGAACAATGGCCAGTCCCAAAAATAATTCGGATATGTACTTCATTCCTGATTCTTTCAAGTTACGTAATGATGACGACGAGAAAAGAAAAGCTCGATTTCATATATTGCTAGCAACAACATATGATCTTAACAATTCTCATACGAAGACGCTTCACGTAGGATTGAAACGAACGAAGGAATCTTCAAACCTCTTGTAAAATTGGGCGGACACAATGCGGACAGAATTTATTTCGACACTGACTGCTGGTAGCAGTTTTCAAGATCACATAGGATTCATGAACGAGTATTTAAGCAGCGATAACATAGTGAAACCTAATTTTATCATTATAAAAAATATCAGCTTTATCACATCTTGCGGGGCAAAATCAATATTGCTAGCGTATGAAAAAGAAGAGGAAAATTCCAACGGAAATCTTCGAAAAGAAGAGGATGCTCACGATTCAACTCTATGGCGAAGAAACGAAGAATCTACGTAGCGGCAATTGTAATGCAGAAAACTACTTTCCTCGGACTACAAAGCATTGTAAAGTGCGTCGATGCGCGTTTAAATTAAAATCTTTATCCGATAATATTAATAAATATTAATAATATTCTATATTTAATTCAAGAAATCGAAATTTAAGAACTGAAACTACCTGCAACTTTTATTAATCAGGAAATTATAAAATTAATGTTGTAAGATAATTATGAAGATATAGAGCGTAATGTACGTGCACAAATTAACGACTTAATTTTTCTTAATATGTATTTCAGTATAATATTTTTGGAATTAAATTCATTAAGATATAAATTTTTCTCTCGAAGCGAGAATCTTTGGCTTAATTTTTCTAAAAACTTTTTTTCTCAGTTTATTCTCACGCGAACTTTGTATTTTAGTAGGGATAATAGGCGGGTTCTAACCCATGGAGCTAGAGGGGGCGCGGAGGGATACTCGTAGGCATGAGGAAGGAGAGGGAAGGCATAGGAAGGGCCTGGCGCTATCGATTTATGTAAATATAAGACCTTGGTCGAGTGTTACGTAAACATGATATTCCTTTCTAAACATGATATTTTTTTCGCTATTTTTTTTCCGGCCGCCGCCGCCGCCGCCACAGCCGCCCATCATCGTTCCACCACCCTCTCCAAAAAAAATAACAAGAGCTCAGTTTTTTATTAGCGCGTCGAGACAAAGAATGAGGAGTAAAAGAAAATATGTAATAATATAAAAGTTTTTATTCACACTTATTACACAGATTTTTTCTCATTTTTTATTATATTTTTTCGCGACAGCGTTCGAATGCAATCGACGAGCAGCGCTTTCTGGAAAAAGAGAACGAAAAAATTTTTTTGACCACTATTTGCTTTTTCAGTTCGAGAATAAAATGCATTAACACTAGTCACTCTAAATGCGAAACCTTACAGCTTATATTTTGATGACATTGATGATGAGGAACATATTAGCGATTTTAATGCTTTTTTATCAGGATTTCCAATATCTCGCTTTTTTCCTCGATAATGATGGAGTTGGTGAATCTGTAACAAGGTACGATATCCCTTGCGTTCGATCGATTTTCGACATATATGTTCTTTTACTCGATTCATGTCTTATCGTTCATAATCGAAGTTTACGATTGAATGAAAAAAAGCTATATATGTATATATATATATATACTGTTTATATATTTTGTCAGATTATATACATATTGATGACATGCCGCCATGCATTAAAAGAAGTGTTAGTGCTATTTTTTGGGTTATTCAAAAAGTCATTGCGTTTTTTCCAATAGATGGCGTTGTCCACATCTATTTGTATGCGAGTGTGACATGAATGTCAAATGTTTACGCGCGTTTTGTTGTTGACACTCAACCTAAAATCCAAAAAAAAAGTTGCGATTCGGTCGAATTTTGTTGCAATTGTAGTTCGAATATGGAGAATTTTGAAGAGCATATTCGCCATATTCTGTTTTATTACTTTAAAAAAGGGAATAAAGCAACTGAAGCAAGGGAAAAGTTGCGTCGAGTTTACGGCAGAAATGTCGTCAAAAAACGCCAGTGCCAGAACTGGTTTGCCCGATTCCGCGATGGTGATTTTTCAGTCAAAGACGCTCATCGCTCCGGTAGGCCTTCCAAGATGATGACGATGAAATGAATTGGTGCAAGCAAATAAGCATTCAACGGTTCGGGAGCTTACTACCGCTCTAAAAGTGTTGGAAGTGTTCATGGCCATTTGAAATCGCTAGACTTTGTAAAGAAGCTCGATGTTTGGGTATCGTATGTGTTGAAAGAAATTTATCTGACGAATCGCATGAGCGTCTGTGATCAACTCATCAAACGCGAAGAAAACGATCCGTTCTTGAAGCATATGATCACGGGCAATGAAAATTGGATTGTTTACAACGTCAGCCGAAAAAGAAGTTGGAGTAGGCGAGGTGAAGTACCAGGAAAGGCAAGCAAAGGCAGAGATCCACCAAAAGAAGGTAATGCTGTCAATGTGGTGGGATTGGAAGAGACTAGTCTTCTATGAGTTACTTCCAAAGAACAAAATGATTAATTCCGATGTCTACTGTGAGCAGCTGCAGAAATTAAGTGATGCCATCGCACAGAAACGTCCCGAACTAATCAATCGTAAGGGTGTAATGTTTCACCATGACAATGCGAGACCACACACAAATTTGACTCGGCAAAAATTGTTGCAACATGGGATGTTACCACATCCATCGTATAGCCCAAATCTTATACCATCAGACTTCCATCTCTTTCGCTCCTTGCAAAATTCCTTGAATGGTAAAACATTTGCTTCTGAAGATCTCATCAAACAGCACCTAGACAAGTTTCTCGCAGAGAAGGATGGGAAGTTTCATGAACGTGGTATTATGAAGTTGTCCGGGAGATGGCAGAAGATCATCGAACAAAACGGCCAATATATCATTGATTAATGTTCATTACGTATATTAAACAAATCAAATGAAAATCAAATGAAAAAAACGCAATGATTTTTTGAACAACCCATTATATAAACATACTAATGAGGTATGAAAAATATAAACTAGAACCGCTCACGAATCTGCCTTATCCACTTTTAAAGAAAGTGTAGCCCAATAGGCAAAGGGACAAAGAAGTCACAAATGAAATACATAATGGATTATAAGCGCTTAGTTCCATAGTTGATGTTCTAGAAGACGAAGTCGCTTCAGTTATTCACAATAAAAATAATGGAAAAAGTATGGCTAACCATTGTGTGAACGTTGAAAACATAGTCGAGTAACGTAGTCGAGTATACGAAGTGTGTTAAAAAAAAAGGTGACTTTTTATTTTTCTCGAAAAATATTTATTTATTCATCATTATCTATTTTGTTCTCTTTAAAGTAATTCCCCTCGGATATTATACTTGTGCCAGCGCTTTTTCCAATCCTCGAAGCACTTCTGATATACGCTTTTTGTATGGTATGGCTTTGAGCTCTTCCAGCGATGTGGTCTTTATCTCCTCAATCGTGGCAAATCTCCGTCCTTTCATGGGTCTTTTCAGTTTTGGGAACAAGAAAAAGTCGCAAGGGACCAAGTCCGATGAATATGGTGGCTAAGGCATGATTATGGTGTTGTTTTTAGCCAAAAAATCACGAACAAGCAACGATATGTGAGCTGGCGCATTATCGTGATGCAATATCCATGACTGGTTGTTCCACAATTCCGGGCGTTTTTTTCGTATTGCTTCACGCAAACGGCGCGTAACTTCAAGGTAATATTCTTTATTGACCGTATGACCTTGTGGCAAGAACTCACGATGCACCGCGCCATTGTAATCGAAGAAAACAGTGAGCAAAACCTTCACATTTGACCTAACTTGGCGTGCTTTTTTCGGTCTTGACTCTTCTGGCTGCTTCCATTGGGATGATTGGGCTTTGGTTTCGACGTTATAACCATATACCCATGTTTCGTCACCAGTTATGACTCTTTTGAGCAAATCTGGATCGTCGTTGACGTCATTCAAGCTCCTGAGCGATGCTCATGCGACAGTTCTTTTGGTCAAAATTTAGCAATTTCGGAACAAACTTCGTTGCCACATGTTTCATGTCCAAAACATCCGAAAAAATTGCATGGCATGAGCCAACCGATATGCCGACATCCTCAACAATTTCTCTAATAATGATTCGACGATAACAATTTTCTCCACTTCTTCAACGTTTCATCGGTTGTTGACATGCTAGGGCGTCCAGGGCAGGCATCGTCATTAACATCCTCTCGGCCTTCTGTGAAGAGCTTGTACCACTTATAAACATTTTTTTTGCTCAAAGTAGACTCGCCAAATGACGCAGTCAACATTTTAAGTACGTTTACGTTAGAGCACTTCATTTTATTTTTCACATAAAATTTAATTATAGATTCTTTGATCCATTTTTTTTGATAGCAAAAAATCGCCAAGCACACCAAAACACATCTAATCTTTATATCTGTAAAAAACAAACTAAACGTGCAAAACAGCTAATAATCTCAACATATGTTGGGGACATGTATACCAACATAATAAAAAAAAATTCGAAAATCGAATGTACGTAACCCGCGAAATTTGAAAAGTCACCTTTTTTTTGAATACACCTCATATTAGAAACGCGGATCCGGAACAATTCGCGAATATCAGAGATGAAATGTTCGAAGAAATGGAAGTAGATTTTGAAAAGATAATGGATCAAGATTCCAATAATATTGGTTATGCTAGTGCTATGAGCGAGAATGAAATCGATCGTGTAGAAAAATTCGTATTGGCTCCAGAATTCCGTATGTTGAATGCTCGTACTAAGCACTGTATGATCCATAATTATTATACAACAGGTGACGCTTTAACTGTATGCACAGCATGCATGATTCGTATAGCTGATATTAACGATGTAAGAATATATCACGTCAGGGAGCATAAGATCGGTTCTTTCAATAGGCTAGACGGCAGGTCGTGCATGAATTGCAGAGAACCTTTGTACAGTATATTCTCGTGCATGTGCCCACTCTGCATACATTGAAAAAAAAACTATTGTGAACAGTATTGGAAAATATGTGGGAAGACTGTAATGTAGATGATGTGCTGTATGTTCTCGGTAATCCACAAAAAAGAGACACAGGTGTGCGAATATCGCCGATGCAATTCCTACACGATCGAGAATTAGGTGATGAGAAACATGGAATTATTAAAGAGCCCGTTTCTGATTGGATCTTTATTCGCGCGACAGAAAGTTCATGATTACGAGATAAATATTACGAGGACGATGAGTATGAAAAGAGACATTGGTGGAATAGAAATGTAATAAAGGATAATTATTATTGGGCGAAGAAAATCGCAGATAAGAGCCAAAATTAGTGCATGTGCATTAAGATTTCCGCGGATAATTAAAAGTGTGTCGAATTGCTGATTATTGACAATATATGTATGGAGTTTCGTGATCGCGATCTTGCGCTAAAACTGTTTTTCGATAGACGAATAATATTGAACAGAGCACTTTTGCAAACAAACATAATGAAAAGGTGTTAGAACATTATGACATTCGATATGTCACGATGTTGCAATGTGTATGAACGAGTCACGTGCAAATGCTCCGTGGAAGAGTGCGACGTGATCTAAAGACTGTGAAAAGACATGGAAAATCATGAGCGAGTGGGACGCGAATTGCTGAAGCAGTGTGGCCAGGTCGCTACTCTGGTGGAGTGTTTCGCGTGGCTGCAACGATGCGACGAGTGCATCGAGCAGCTCGAAGAACTTTGTCGTATTAAGTGTCCGCACCTCGCCGTTGGACACAGACAATCCGCGGTGGCGAGGGTCGCACGACTCGCGGGTGCAAAGTCGCAATTGGAGCGACGTGCACATTGGTGGCGAGTACGCGAGTGATGAGTATGCGAGTGGCAACGAAAGATTCCTCGTCTGGCGAGAGATCGACATCGCGTTCGAGAATCGTATATTGACAGATGCGGCGATAATCGAGCCGCGGCGTTTTTTAGGAAACGCTGGCAATATAGTTCTAGAGCGAGTGCGAGATGCTGTAGAAAGATAAAAGTAAACACCGCATTCAACGAATTGAGTTCGCGATGAAGGATAAACGTGCTCATAAGAGCATAATTACAAAGAACAGCGAGATATACCGATATACTGATTCGCGTGAGTGATACGAGCAGCACGTCATCGAGCTTATCCTAGCATCGCTCGAAGAGTTCCAGGAACGCGACGAGTGGGCATTGTCGCGAATTTGATAGTGAACGTGAACAAATTAAATCCTATGCCCGCGGGATGTCATATCAAAGTGCCACGGGAAATAGCGACGAGCGGTGATTAGTGTTCGTACGAATAATGCGTGCTTCGCGTGGTCGGTAGTCACCGCTCTGTACCCAGCTGAAAGTATACGGAGCGAGAGTCATCGCATTATACGACAGTGTTAAGATATCGAATTTTCACAGGTAATTCCCAATGACTTTAAAAAACATTTCTAAATTAGAACGTTTAAACGTTGCGTCGATCAATGTGTACGACATCGAGAATAAACAAGTCCTTCCTCTGCAGCTAATCAGTGACAAGGAGAAACGTGCTATACATGCAAGATTCACGCAACGACGGGCATTTTGCATGGATAAAAAATCGATCCCTGTCTCGTGAGCTCGCAGATTAATGGGAAAAAGAACAAGGAATTTTTCTGCGATCGGTAAGTATAATAAGAAAAGCCAATAAAAAAAACAATAAAAAGAAATAGTGAAAAATAATTTCTCTATTATTTACAGGTGCCTTCATTACTTCAGTACGAACGAAAAATTGCAGTCGCACGTAATGGACTGCCAGAAGATCAATGACTCCGCTATCCAACTGCCGAGCAATTGGACGACAAGTGGCTCGAATTTGGGAACCATTGTAATAAGGATTGCGTCCCATTCATTGTCTATGCTGACTTGGAGTGTGTTCTACGGAAAACAAAACCCGACAGGGAAGATGCGTCGTCGTACATGTATCAACAGCATGAATACAGGATATTATGTGCATTGCTCATACGATGACACGTTATCCTCATATCCATCGCGATGAAGATTGTAACGTGGTTCGCGCAACAACTCCAAGATTTGGCGCATCGCGTAAAGAATATTGTATCCGCCAATGTGCCCATTACACCCAGGAAACATTGTCGAAACAGCAATGGGAGGTATACCGTAACGCGACGCGGTGTCACATTTGCGAGAAACCGTTCGCGTCGGACGAGACGCGGGTCCGTGATCATTGCCATCTCTGGGCGATACCGTGATCCAACGCATTCGAATTGCAATCTTAATTATAAAAATTCATTATATATTCCGATCGTTTTTCACAATTTATCTGCAACGCACACTTTATAATTAAGAAAATTGCTACTGCGTACGAAGGACATGTAGATGTTGCCGATAACGAAAGAAAAATATATTTCGTTCACTAAACATGTTAAAGGCATCGCCGAGAGAGCAGACTCGCGAAAATGCATAAAATTACGGTTTATCGATTCATTTAAATTTCTCAATAGCCTTGATAAATTGGCGTTTCTAAGTAGAGTAATTAAAAATCGTACGTTCCAAATTTTCAACACTATCGGATGAAAAATTTGAAACTGACTCGTAAAGGTGTCTTTCCGTACGAGTACGTTGACTGCATCGAAAAATTGCAGGACACGCGCTTACCACCGCGCGAATTATTTTATAGTTGACAGGCAATACAATATTCGAGAGCGATTATGCTCACGCCGCGAACGTCTAGAAGCGATTCTCCGAACGTTCGGCGAGTACTATGATTTGTATTTGAAAACCAATGTCTTGTTATTAGCCGACATTTTCGAAAATTTTCGCGAAAGTTGCATCGCGAGTTACGGTCTCGATCCCGCGTATTACTACACATTGCCTGGTTTCACATGGGACGCGATATTAAAATATACGCGCGGTAAAATTTGAGTTACTCACCGATATCGATATGATTATATTCATTGAGCGCGGTCTCAGCCATTGTTCAAGCTAATAACAAGTACATGCGTTCATACAACTCATCGAAACCGTCGTCGTATTTGATGTACTACGATGTTAACAATTTATACGGGTGGGCGATGTGTCAACCATTGCCATACGCCGAATTTCGATGGAGATCGCTGTGTGAAGACGCTGTGAACTTTGAGCGCGATCGCTCCGGATTCACCCATCGATTACATTTTCGAAGTCGATCTTGAGTATTCACAGCATTTACACGACCAATACACTGATCTTCCTTTCTGTCCGACGCGCGAGCGTCCGGCGAATAAGCCGTCCGGCAAGTGCGAGGATATAGCGACGCTGTATGATAAGCAGCGTTACATCATCCATTACTGAAACTTACAGCAATGTACTCGTCACGGTCTTCGCGTAACAAAGATTCATCGGGTACTACAATTCGCGCAATCTCCATAGCTTCGCGAAAACATTAAGCTCAATACAAATTTCAGAACTCGCGCAAAAAACGATTTTGAGAAAAATTTATATAAATTAATGAACAACGCAGTATTTGATAAAACTATGGTAAATGTTCGAAATCTCGTCGATATAAAATTAGTAACAAAATGGGACGATCAGTACGGCGTGGAGGCAATGATCGCAAAACCGAATTTCCACCGCCGTAGCGTCTTTGCCAAAAATTTGATCGCTGTAGAACTGCGCAAACTCGTGAAGTTCAATAAGCCGATTTATGTGGGTATGTCTATACTCGACATATCGAAAGTCTGTACAAATTTCATCACGAGTATATGTTACCACTATTTCGCGACAAATATAAAATTATGTACATCAACAGTCTCATTTACCATATAGAATGCGAGGACGTTTACGAGACTGAAACGCGATTCGACATGATTATCCGACGGACAATGCGTACGGTGCCTCTCGCGAACAAAAAAGTACCTGGTCTGATGAAGGAAAATAATTATGCGATAATGATCGAATTCGTTGGTCTCAGAGCGAAGATGTACGCGGTGAGAGTGGACGGCAAGGAAGAAATTAAAAAGGCGAAAGGCATAAAAGGTAACGTCGTAGATGCGAACGATAGTGTTTGAACGAAGAGATCGAAATGACTCGCCGTCATCATGTATACGATCTAAATTACACGAGGTGTACACAATATCCGAATCGAAAATCGCTCTGAGTCCGTATGATGACAAACGATATGTTGTACTGGACTCGACGGAGATGTTATGGGGGCATTGGTGGATACCTTAATATATGTTACTATTTTGTATTACTGTATTGTAATTTACATTTTTTTTTACATTTATACAAGTATTATTAGTATGTTTTATGTAATAGTATTTATTATGTATTACGATCATTATACTTTCATATAATACATATCGTATGTTTTTAACATTTTTATAAGTATTGTATACTACTAATATTTCAATTTACATTTTATGTATCCCATATTTTTTCATTTATGCGTATTACTATTATTTTAATTTACATTTTATGTATGTTTTTTACATTTATATAAGTATTATTATTTTGCATTATCTATGTATGTATTGCTCCATACATAAGGTGTTATGTATGAAGCAATAAATAAATAATTATGTATTTTGTATACTTCAAAATGAAGATAATGAAAGTAATAAAAAAAATATGTTTATATTGATATGTATATTTTTATATATAGAAAAAAAATACATGAATCAAAATTTTATCAAATGACATTGTTTTTGTGTATCCATGAATTGTGCGATCCATCGAATCCCAGCCATTTGACATACCTTGTACGTCTTCTTTCCTGCGCAGTACTTTCTCCACGAGATACACATCTGGATGAGTAGCGCGATGCAACTCGTGCTCATAAAACGTTCCAGCGATGGATTTTTCGCGATAATCCTCGAATAAATAGGTTACGAATTGGTACGCTGCATCTTAACGATTGTTAATCAACTCGGTGGTTCAATTTGGCGTAACCCTTCTCAAAAATCGTCTTGTACTTGCTCACGTGTACCGAATCGCTTACTTTGAATTTTGCAGTGATCTTTATCGCACTGTATACTGTGTCCAAGAGCCTTTCAGCGATCGCGGGAGTTATCTTTTGTCGGCGGGTCGTATGCCGATGCTTACGTGCGTTGTAAATTGACACGAGACGCGGCAGCTCGTCGACCCACTTGTAATTGAGCGTAAACATTGTATCGCTGCTGGAATTCTTGTCGAAGTGTATATTGCGGCTCTGAAGATGGCAATCGGACATGTCGATCAACATAATGAACGTAAACGTTATCCGCATAGAGTGTAACGTGACCGCGGGCGCGTACAGTAATGGCAAAACGCGCACACGATACACGAATTTTCACTGAGCGTGCCGCCAGGATATAAGATATCGGAGAGGCCGGCGTAGATCATTTACTACCGATCACTGCATGGAGCATTATGGATCTAACGATACGCGTCATCGACCATTGCTCGATTTTTGCGGAGAGGAGACCGTCAGATTGCATGTGCGACAGCGATAACGTGAACGTGAGATACTCATATTGAACGGAGCGGAGTGCACATAGAGATAACGCATTCTTCACAAGGTCGATAACATCACCGCTCGATAACATTCGCTCATCCAACTGCATCAGCAAGAAGAATCTCAGTGTATCGAACGTTAAATTTTTACAATCTTTGGGATTCGCGGTGCGCAACTTTTGAGATGATTGCTATCTTGAATATTATCGGTGAGCCGATCTTTCTTGACAATCGCATCACAAGATTGAGACTCACACGTATAACCCGTTCGCTAATATAACATTCGGGTACAGCGATGAGATAAGAATATCATATAGCAACAAGATTTGTACACGTTACCGTGCGAAAGTTTTCTTTACGTCGAAAGAATATTGACGGTGAAAAAGAAAAACGATCAGATGTTTATAAATAATTGCGTGGCATTCATATTTGATGAAATTCGATATGAATTCAACGGTGTGAAGATCGACCGCAACCGAAAGGTGGGCATAACTAGCACGCTCAAGAATTACGTGTCAATGACGTACGATAAAACTTTGATTGCGCTGAACGCTAGATGGAATTCTAGATCCGACATGGAGGAAGGACATTTTAATTTTTGCGTGCCGCTCAGCATGCTGTTGGACTTTTGCGAAGATTACAAAGGCCTGATCGATTTGTAATCTTCGCAAAAGCCCAACTCCCGCCACGAATTGATTTTGATACGAGCGTGCAACGATTACAATTGCTTGGTTGGAAATCCTGTGTGACAGAGTCTGAGGTTGAATTATTTAAAGTATAGTGGTGAATGCCTCACGTATGCATTAAACAAGCTCAATAAATTATCAATGCTGTGAGCATTGGAAAGCGGTTATCTGAGCATGAATTTTCGCTCATGGGATCTGTACGAGTATTCTCTTACAGAATATGTCAAACATTTATAGGTTATCAAAACGGCGACTCAGTTTGAAAAATCTCTATATGTTATCTTTGCTCTACAGACCGGTCGAAAGAATATCATGTCACGAGATGTTAGCGTGTTCGACGATTATAATTTGAGTAACGTGAAACTTTATTTAAATTCAGCGTTTTATCCATATGACGATTTAAATCTGGATTTTGGCAAAAAGAGATACGCTGTTCTATTTGATATATACGCACGTTTTCGTAGAGTATATTATGGAATCGATTGCTTTGAAACGCTACTCAACGTGTTCTCATTTATTGAGAAAGGGTCTTTTGTGGTCATTGATTGCTCGCGACAAAACGAATCCGTCAAGAGTGCCACTGTGGACGTACGCATAGAATTTGACTGCAAGGAGAATGTGCCCGCAAATACAACAGCCTATTATTTCATCATATACGATAGCTCAGTATAATTCATTGACCAACGTTGTGCGCAAAATCATCTAAATGCACCTTCAACACGATATAATCTACGCAATCATTTTCAATCTTCTCGACAACATGCCTGTGCCAATGTTCGTGGATCTGCAAGGATTCATCGTTAACAAGAAATTTATCATGAAGAAAGAGGCGATGCTGAAACAGGAGACCGTTGTCATGCATTACATTTTTACGTGTCTCGTGCCATAGAAATTTTTGACAAGATCCAACAGGTCTTGCGCTTCCTGGTTGATTGTTTATCTCCATGAATTGCAATGGGAGGACGGGATGGTCCCGAAACAAAACCGTGTAGCGAAACGTCCGATTACGACTGTATTTGAAGATAATGCTGTCGTGTACATCAAGGGACGCGAGAAACGAACATGACTGTGGACTTTCTTCTGGACGATGAGCGAGAACGCATGTACATCGAAACTTTGGATACAGTTTACGAAGACATGGAATCTTTATCTAATCTAGATGTTACTAATACTATACTAATACTATACTATACTAATACTATGCGGATAACATATTAAGAATTGCGCGTTATAAAATGTATTGAAAATATTAGGTGTAGTAAAAAGAAATCCATTATTTTTCCATTCAATTTCACGCAAAAATAATGGATTTCTTTTTACTACACCTAATATATAACTGGTGATTGCAAAAGAATTTTTTAAAAATAAAAATACATTAACGTATTTATTGTGTATTTCTTTTCCCTTCCTTTGTAATATATGTATAAACGTATGTATAAACTCGTGACAAAGGAAATACGTAAAAAGACGTGATGAAACGTGTAGCTCGAACGTTAGTTCGAGTGATTAACCCGACTCATCGATGTGGTTGATGTCAAGTATAGATAAGATAAGATTCTCCATCATCGCGTCTGAGAACTACACGTGATATTTTCAATGGACATCAGCACGAAAAACAGTAGTGAGTGAGCGATTTTTTCCTAACGTGCAAAAGTATTTTACCGCTTACAAAATTAAGTGATTGGACGATAATGGAACATAGTGACAGTTATATACATTAATGTGATTTTTTTTTTAAAGTTTTAGCGAACAATTTCCTCTCACACAATAATGAGCAATCTCAGAGAGCTTTTGGAAATCCACTACGAATATCTCGTTGAGGGGGTAAATAGGTTTTTTTTTATTTGTATCTTTTTTTTTCTTTAGTTAATTTATGCTTCTAATGTTTCTTTTATTTATCTTTTTCTATTACATTATAGTCGACAATCAGAGAGTTGTACGGTTAATTATTAAACGAGATGAGAGTTCTGGTAATTCCTCTGATAAGTTCAGTATAAATTTTAAATTACAAATTATAGGATATTTTTTAATTATCTTTTTCTAATTTATTTTATATAATACTTTTTTCAGGAGACACATCGCAACAACAAGATAAGAGGATTTATTAATATCTTCAATAGACAGATGTTACTTGCAAAGAGACATTGGGATCGGGAGGACTACTAGATATTTGGGAGAAACGCGTCATTTAGTCATTTAAACTGTGCATCGAGATAATGGCTGCGTTTCGTTATTCACTGTCAGTACTGACAATGTGACGTCATAAAGTAGTACTGCAGAAGCGTTTCGAAATTACTAATAGTACTTTTATGACGTTACAACTTTGCATAACGAAACGGATTTAGTAGTACTTGGTGGGACTGTGTAAAAATGTATAATTTTTTAAATTTTGATAAAATTTGAAGTTATTAATTATATTCATATTTTTGCATGCTTTTTCTGCATTTATACACTAATATATCGTAACTTTTATTCGTTTCGACATCTAAAAAACATATTTTTTCCTGATTTTTCATTTCATTGGTGATGATTTTTCAATCATCTCGCCATCTTTTTATTGCAATTGTCTGACCTCGTCAGCCGCAATAATAGAAGTAAGAAGTGATGCAAATTTTATGATGTCATATAGATGCAAAAATATATTATAAGTTTACTGCGATATATAATATATTAGAACAGTATGTGCAATACTGCCATTTACTGACAGTGACTAACGAAACGCTGGCAATTTCTTCATTTCGTCATTAGGCCTTTATTCCTCATTATTAATTGTGTTTTACGTCGACGGTCCTAAAGAATTCGTTTATTATTGTTTAAAAATTGTCGCTTTGCGACAATACGTGAAAATACGTAAAAATACCGTAACTTTGAATTTGATTCCCCCCCTTTTAGCACTGATTTAAGCGATCCTTTAATTTTGTTCAGTAGTGTATAATTTGTGGCTACTTTAATTAATAATAATGTGTTTGTTTTCAGAATGAAAGTTACTCCCAATGTAAATAAAAGTGATATCGATAATATCGAATTAGGAGATGCTTGATAACACGATTGATTGGATTATCCAAAACAATTACATTTTTTCAAAATGCTCGATATAGTTCATGTATAACAAACTTTAATGTTGCCAAAAACAATCCAATATAATTAGACATAATTTAGAAAGCATAATCTTCTTAATTACATTAGGCGCAATTTCGCAAGTTATTATTATATGAATTTATATTTCATGTTTTTATATTTCATGTTATATTAAATTTCTTTTCTCTATTGCAGAAATCAATTTTCGAAAAAAATGGTCTTACGAAGTAAGTGTAATCAGTGAAATATTTTTTTTTTATTATTTTAATGTTTTCAATTTATAAGATATTATTCCTTTTGCAGACAATGCGATACCTATAATATTGAACTCGCAATTACGTAAACTTTTTTTTTCAGAAGTTAATTGCTGCAATGAAATTTGCGGAGCCTTCTTGTATGAATTTTAAAGTAAGTGTTTATAAACGATAAGCTTTCGTTGCTCGATTTTCATGTTAATATTTTTGTGTAATTTTTACATTTTCAAGTTCAGTATACTGTGCATCATAAATATTTTTCAATCTTAAACACAGCTCTAAGTTGAACAAAAATAGTGAATGATGTTACAATAATTAAATTGTTAATCAATTTAATATTAAAAAAAAGAAGGGAAGTTGAGCAGTCCCAAGTTCGAATCTTGGCTGAGATAATATTTTTCGCAATAATAATTTCTTTACTAAATTAATTTAGGGAGATTTATTTCATATATAGGAACCCAGACAGTGTGTCCGAATTTGTCTTCATTAGCATGGAAATCGGTCCCTTACCATGGTCGCCACGTCTTTTGACCTTCAAAGACGAAGGTGCTCGCTTCACCTCACGTCTTCTGCCATTCAGCGCCTTCCGTCATCCTTTAACTGCTGGTTCTCTCGTCGCATTCACATTATGGGAAAGGTATTGCGATAATAATGTTACTCGGTTTTATATTCAACACAACAATTTTATATTGTAACATCATTAGTCGCGCACAGTCCAAATATTTAAAAATATGTTCGCGGTGCTCTCTGCAATGAGAGTCGCGATTTGCTCGCCTTTTTCGTCTCATAATAACCTTCGCATCCGGTCTCGCGATATGGTTTCACGATATCGAGTTATGACGTTTCTTTCCACGATTCGCACTTACTTTCTCGCGTTTCGCGCCCGCGGCTTTACGATACTATTTCGGCGTACATTGCCAAATATCAGGAAGTAATTCCTCCTTACAGTTCTACGGTCGGATTTCTGTCCCGAGAAACGGGACGAAGACTTCCGTATTCTTCTACGTTCCAGCGGAGACTCCCTGTATGTTCAGACGGAGACTTCTCATTCGCTGCTTCGCTACTAGTCGCGCGCTTCCCATTTGGAGTCCATGCTCTGAACGCTCCGCTTTCAGCGCTCGATGCATTTACTTCGCCGCACATCAACATTTTTACATTTAACTTACGTATCCTTTTTATTTTAGATACGTTCCACAGATCTGTTCTCAGCTAAACTATGGTCACACGAATCTAGGTGAGTATATCGCTCTTATCTTATTCCTTGGGATATCCGTGTTGGTGATTCACCTATGTGAATACTTGGTGCACCGGATATTAGAGAGAAAAACTTTTCAAAGAAAAAAAAACCCTCCGTTATTTCTTTAAGCAATTCCCCTTATGAAGCTCTGCATTGGAGATTTCGCTTACGCCTTTCCCTTTATGTGAAAATGCGTTTCCGGTCTACGACGTAGGATTTTTCGGAATCGGCCTCCATTATAGCTTCGGATATTGCTTGCCCTGAATTACTACGATGGCACTTTCGTAATGTCACACCTTCTTATATGCGAAATAGCGCTTCCGATATATGACGCATAATTTTCGCAAGAATCCGGCTCCCAAGGTAGTCTTCACCTTGGGATATTACGATGGAATTTCCCAAAAAAATGGAACCTCCCGCGCTCCCTTTTATCCGAAACAATGTTCTCGGTACCGAACGTGAGAAAATCCGAAATCTGGCTCTGTTATCTCCCACGATTCTCCCTGAAGATTTACGGCGGATCCTCGATCGAATCCTCCGTTGATCTACAATCGGTTTTCAGGTTATCTGCACATTTACATCTTTTTCGGTGTTCCCCATAGTCCCCACTCCTGGTACCCCTCTTATATCAACAAACATACATTATTTACCTGATAATACTGTTTATCTCACGATTAGTGAGATTAGAATCTCGCTTGCTATTACATGCGACTACGCTACTTAAAATATACCAAAATAATAAAATATTCATAATAACAAGAAACTATAGGTATCTCTATTAATGCAATTTATATAAATTCTACATGGGTATCGCCGCCCATTCCGACCAATAGAAAACTAAATATAACATATTAAACTATATAGTCTTTTAACATCAATTTTTCCCTCTACCTTGTTCTTCTGCTTAGTACAAGCGCTTTCTCCTGTGGATTCCGGAGCATGCAGTCAGTTCTAGGCTTCCGGCTGCAACAGCACACAACGTCCATTGGAAGTTTAAATCTGGTTTTTATTTAGTCCGAACATCCATGGACTTAGTACGAATATTTTAAAAACGTTACAACGTACAAAATATGTTCACATTTGGACATTTAAAAAATGTTCATCTCATGCAAAAAATTTTCTAAATCTACTCGCAACGTTGTTTTCTCTGATTTGACAAGTGAAAAATTTTTTAAGATCGCATGAGGAGTTTCGCTTTTGTTAGTATGTATGAACGTCTTTTGAACGTCCCATGGACGCCTCTAGGACATCTGTGTTACGTTGAAAATTTTCAACGACACGAAAGTCTATATTGCATACTGCTTAGGTACATTATGATACATAACTCGTACCGTATCAATATGATATATATTATTATCGACAGGAAAGAGTATACATGAAAGTACAGCGTATTTCCTAATCTGAAAATAGTTATAAAATTAAGTCGTTATAATATTAAGATTAAATATTAGACAGTAACTGGATGTTCAGTTGAACTGCATAAATTTCTATCAGGTCCATATTGAATAGATGTATCATAATTATATATCCATGATTATATAAGTATTCGTGGATCATCGAAGTGCAGCGGTTTCCATACGATTTCAGAAATCAAGAATAATGAATGGCGATATATAACTGGGTGAATGACCGTTTCAAAGCACTATGAAATTGTTAGTTCCCGAATTCAGGGAAAAATGTTTTTTTTTTATCACAATTTTATGATGTATTCTTGAATAAGATATTAATCAATAATAATATTCATATAAGAATCATTTTGTTTTGATTGTGGTCTAAAATTTGTTTAATATATTAATTTAGTCCAGTTGTTTTAGTCCATTGCGAGCTAAAATGGATATTTTTAAGAAATCCCAAATGGTAACACTAGATGTCTTTAAAACATTTTTTAAATATCCATGGATCTAATCTGGATGTTTTTAATATATCTAAAATGTCCAACATGTACGTTTTAAATATATTTTTAAAACATTACTGTGTCTGGGTATGGCCGAATGTTTCATCGTATCATTTAACATCTCAGATCGATTGTGGTTAATGTCTGAAAGTTTCGGCGCACAGTCACAGTCTAAGATAATTAAATTAAGAAAAAAATTAATAATTTATATTGTATTCATACATCTAATTTTGACTGATTATTGGTGTTCTTTACATGTATGCTAATATTAAACGATGCCAATAAATATCTATTACCCTTTCTCTCCCTCTCCTCAAATACGAAAAGTATTACATTAGAATGGTATTTTCAAAAACTCTATAATAAAATGAATATACATTACATCAAATAATCAATAAACTTTTAATCGTATAGAATGAAATTGTAATCTGTTTTACTTGTATGTATGTATATTCGTTTTGAACTCGCATCTTCAATAACATATGAGTTACTTTTCATGATAATATATTATATTAAATTTAGATAATATATACACTTATGTTCACTTTGAACTGGCATCTTCAATAATATATCAGTTATTTGTCATATATTACTTGTAATATATCATCAGATAATCATTTAAATTTTTAAAGGTTTAAATTTTTGAGGATACACTTTATATGTATGTTCATTTTGAACTGGCACTTTTGATAATATATCTAATACTTGTCATGGTAATATATTATTAGATAATCATTTAAATTTTTAAAAGTTTAAATTTTTGAGAATATACTTGATATATTGTTCACTTTTAACTGGTACCTTTAATAATACATCAGTAACTTGTCATGGTAATATACTGTCAGATAATGTATGAGAATGCACGAAAGCGAGTGAGGCGCGAGGACAACACAAGGATGACGCAACACGCAAGAATTTAAATGCACTTTACTTCTTTCTTTTTCACAAACAAAACTCAATTTATTCCTACAAGTAACATACACTTCACACAAAATTGAAAATTACACGGTATTTTACTTAAACTATCCCTTTCATAATCAAGTTATTCCATCAAAGAAAAAAATCGCGGCGATTTTTTTCGGCGGTTTTCTCTGCTATAGACAATTAGGCGAATTCTAAGAATTAAGAGAGCGGGAGCAGCGGCGTATATATTACCTTCACGACGCTTCTTTTTAAAAGTAGGCAATAGATATTTGCCAACAGTTATTATTTTGAGGTGACGAGCAATGAGGTTGATTCTCTTTTTCAATTTGCGACATAATAATTATGCGCGACAGGAAATCCGCGAGTAGGATTGGCGGTCGCGTGTGATATCTCCGTTTAAATGATGCGCTCGCGCGCGCGATCGCATTTTCTAGCGATGAGTCGTTGCTGTTGTCAGTGAAGTGTGTACAAAATGAATTTACCTATTGAAAATAATAAAATGATAGAACTTCGAAGATCGAGCTAGAGAAGATTTTGAAAACTCATTTTATACACAATTTAACGTTTTCTAAATTGATTAAAAAAAGGAATTTTCGCTGTCCATCATGCGTGAGACGATGCAGCATGATGATTTTTTTATGTGAAAATCTCAAACAGATAAGCATTTAAATTTTTAAAGATTTATATTTTTGAGAATACGCTTTATGTATGTTCATTTTAAATTGCAACCTTGAATAATATATCAGTTACTTTTCACGGTAATATATATTTTTAGATAATCATTTAAATTTTGAAAGGTTTACATTTTTGAAGATCTGTTTTTGAACATTTTTTATTTTAATGAATTTTTAGTTTCTGATTTCTTCTAAGATGTTTAGATTTAGCTCTTGTTCTTGTTTCTTTGTAATTTTCTTTGTATTGATACATCTTGTATTCTTTTAGGAATATCCTTGAAATAAAAAAAAAATTGTTTGAAAAATTGTGTTGAAAAAAAAAAAATATTGAGTTAAATTTTGTTTTACACATGTATCAGCTATTATGATTTATAGCTAATATAGGTGTAAAATAAAATTTCCTTTTCGTCATGTGCGTTTTAAATAACTTGTCCACAACGATGTGTGGATTATCGGTGACTAGCACATAATCGAAATATATGTATTAATAAAATATAGTAATACTGATGACTAATATTCAAATATTTATATGTGCATAATTACAATAAACATATATGTACATCTACGGAGTATTTAAGATACAATATTCTTTGACAGACATCATAGCGAATTAAACAGAAATTAATTATTATTTATTATGAAAATTATAACGGTACATGATTTTTTATTCGATTTCATTTGATTAATCATAAAAAAGATTCTGTTATGCTTCTTACTATATTTTTACACATACATATACGGGCAATTACTTGACATACACGAACAAAAATTGTGTTTGGTTGAGATTTACTTATGTTCGTACAGTTATTAATATAATACAAAACCAACTCTCTTAGAAAAAGGCGCTAAGAGTGCGTATTCTTCGGTTCTTCGGAAAAAAATGTATACTAAATTGATTAATTCAGATACTGTTTATAAGAAGACGTTAAACACTACGAAATGCATGAGATACAGTATACATTTATTTTTTCAAAAGAAGATAAAAAAACGCTGGTATACATGCTCTGCAAAAAATAATTTTATTGACTTAAAATAATTCCGTTAAATAATATATAATAATTCCGTTTTCAACGAGAATATCATTCGTCAATTTTGACGTGATCCTTTTTGTCGCTGAAACAACCAATTTGAGCAGCTCGTGAAAATTTATCTAATAGAATCTCCATCAAAGTAACACAAATTTTTCAATAATATTAAAAATACTTTTTTCTATGTTTTCTATGTTGCTATATACAAGTATAGGTGTTTCAAAAGTACAGATATTTCTTAGGTAATTAGGTAGTAAATCTGATCACCACACACACACTTTCAGATTTTTTTATTCTAACGGATTTGTTATTTTATCCTAAAATGGGGACTCTTCACATTAGTATACGTACATCTGCCTCGACCGGCTTGGCCTATAAAATATATATATATATATATATATATATATATATATATATATATACACAAAAAAAAAACGTTTATATTTATATATGACACACAATATGTTTGTCTTTTCTTCATGTCCCCAAATCTTTACCACAGTGTAC
>Ga0157364_1000824_pt1 | contig 23774 bp, 8 predicted proteins | sample AttsexASBM2_FD_111476 | JGI IMG/M metagenome (GOLD analysis project Ga0157364, IMG submission 111476) | Fungus gardens microbial communities from leaf cutter ant in Ribeirão Preto, State of São Paulo, Brazil - Atta sexdens ASBM2 | ecosystem: Host-associated > Fungi > Mycelium > Unclassified ...
AATATATAAAAATATAATTGAATATATATATATATATATATTTTTATATAAAGTAAACATAAAAAAAAACCATATTATATATATATATATATATATATATATATATATACAGAATCTACAGTTGCAAAATTATTTTTTTGCTAAAACGCACCATTGATTGTTTCAATTAACATTTTGCATTCAATACAACTTCTTTTGCCAACTTTGTGCTAATTACTCATATTCATTATCATTATAATAATTTGTATAATAGAGCAATATATGAAATAAAAAAAAATATTTTAGATAAGTTAAAGAATATTTTTATTACTTCAATATACATATTATTTCGTATTATCAACTTTTTCGATCGTAAGGGATCTTCGATCAGATTTGTAATAATCTATGCAAACCTGTATGTCTGTGATTTAGGGCAACATTAATCCGAGTAATTTTTTATTCAAACGCGCTACGATACTCTTTGATGTGAGAAAGATAATCGTTTGTACTGAACTGTTGCAGATTCGCGATAACACGGACGCGTTCCGCGATAATCGGATTGCTGCTGCTGCTGGTAACAGCACACTGTAACGGGCTGCAGTATCAACCTTTCGACTCTTATGCAAACGGAGAGGAGTGCGCCTTGATCCTGGATGCCCGTGGAAGAACCAGCATTTATGACTACACCTATAATTTACTTCGCGGATCGTTGTAAGTGCTCACATTAAGACCGAAGTATGAGTCTGCGTGACGATAGCGATCTTAATTTAGCGAAAGTCAACGCGAAATCAAGAACTGGAATTATTCCTTCCAAGTGACTGATATAAACTTTCGCAAAGTATTGCCGCCTGTGAATTTTTACGTCTCAATAAATAGGCTAATTAATATGGCATTCATGGCGACATTAAGAAAATACCTTACAGTGAGATGCTAGTTTTTTCTTTTCACACAAAAAATTAATTTGAATTGCTTAATTAATCATTTTAATTAATTTCGAAAGTTTTTTTTCGAATTTATCATATAATGTGAGAATTTTATTAACATTATCAACATATAATAACGTTAACAAAATTCATAATATAATTTTAAATACTTTTTTTGCGATGAAACATAAATATCAAATAAAAGAATATTTTTGCACAGATTAGGTTAATTGTACTGTAACAGATCTATATTATTAGATTTTACACATTTTTTGTATTTAAAGCTATTATTATGTGATAAAATAAATGTGAAAGATAGAAATAGACATCTATTATAAATTTTTGGTATTACAATTTCCGGCAATATAAAGTTTCTTTGACATTTTCTAATTTCAAATATAGTGCGTTAAATATAGTAAATATAATAAATAATTGATAATTAATAGTCACAGTAATCTATTTAATTAATATTTATTAAATTATTTCTAATAATCATTTACAATATATTATTTTGCAAGAAATTATTTTTGCAATTACTCGAAATTTAATAATTAATTGTATTTACATTAAATAGTAATCATGATAATTTTTCAAAAGTCTGTCGAATGTAACTTTTCTCTAGGATATTTTAATATTTGCCATTAATAAGAAATGTGATTGAAAATACAGTTGTATTTTGACTATGCTGCATCTAACTATTCTATCTTATATAGTTCTTCTATATATAGTTTATATTCATAAATTTGATTATTACTCACAGTTATTTACGGTTGAAGTCACCGATTATATCGCTCAAGCAAAATACTATCTTTTACCGCGCTGTCGATCATGAGAATGTCACAAAAGCAAATAAAAAGCATTTTATCAGCTAGGACATCTATTCTAGGACACATTGTAATGACTAGGAAATGCACAATTATGAATCACGTTTACTAACTGCATGAAAGCACTGTACACTTACGTAACAAAATAAGTCCCCATCAGCTGATATTCTAGAGGATTAGAGAAAGCGGGAACTTTAGCCGTATGGCCAGGACTTTCACTGTCATCCTGTTCCCGCAGGACTAGCGAATTCTAATGCAATCTTATCGATTCTACTGTGCGAACGCACACTGTTCTATTGTGGTTATATTGCCGTAGACTGTTCCGCATGCCTATGTAAAATGATTCTGTATAGATTACATTGTTTTTATGTGATAAAATTCGAATGTTCTCTGTCGAGCTCTTAAAAGCGGCCATTGCCAGCTGGAATTTATATGGTATTGAGCTATAAATGCGTCATGCAACGAAAGTGACCGTTACGTATTGCAATAAACCGCGTGCTGTTCCATTCATCGTCTCGTGTACAGAATCGTATTTATCGTACAGACAGCCGCAGTAATAATCCCCGCATTCAGACGCGTAACCGCCTTGAAACCCATGATTAACTGCCGTTCTTCGCGTCAAACAACCGGCGGGACGGTGGCGTTTATCGTTCGAATACTCCCGTAAAATGTCCTTAAGAATCAAATTCAGCTGGGCGGCCGAGATGTTGGAGAAACGCGGTTACAAAGACGGCTGCAAAATGATTTATAGAACAGAAAATTAAGAAAGAAATTTTTTGAATAGTATTCGGGTGCTAAAATTAAGATTAATTCGCGTCGTTTCGCTGTACTTTTTTGTAATGTATGATAAAAAATGCACTGTTCGTAGCAATTAATCATAATTAATTGTGATTTTTTTAAACAAAGTTACGAGATCTGTTTAAAACGCATCGGTTCGTGTATTTCGGATAACGAATAGCGGCATTGTCTTAACTTCTCGTTTAGCACTAATTGAGACTTTTGACGTTCTCCACTAATAAACTATATAAGGCGATCGCATTGCAAAACCACTTTATAAATTCTGAAGAATATGGTAGCCGAAACATCCTAGCTTTGAAGCTAAAAGAAAACTAATTGGAATTATATTATGTCAAATATAATCACCGTCCTTAATTCCACGCGGTCAATTACGATTGCTTCAATAACACAATGACATACGTTATTAAGAAATCCGTAATTGCGTTGTTATAAACCTAATTCTCGTCATAATAATGTTATTAAGATTACAATTGTACGGTTTAAAAAGACACTTTAAAAGATTTTTACATATCTCTTGATAGATATTGTTTTCTCAATAAACAGCTGGTCATTCATGACAACATTGATCATGACTCACAATTTCATGTATAAGTAAGTGTAAACTCTTATACCTTCGTGTTTATAGTTCACAAGCACAATTTATTTTAAAAGCATTAAACACTTCTCATTAAGAATTTTGTTTTTTAAATAGTTAATGGAAGAATTAAAATCGAAATTAAAGTTTTAATTATTATTTGTATTTTTTTAGTCATAGAAAAAATATAAATAATATTAATAATTATAATTTTAATCAATCCAAATCTTTAAAATAATATATGATTAAAAAGAAAATATGTGAATTTTACATATCGTCACAAAAATATAATGAAAATCTTTTATAAAAACAGCAACTATATAATTTATCGTGAAAAACTCATTTTAAACGATTTATAATTTGTGTTGGATTTCGGAATACAATTCTATTTATATTTTATTAATTTTTATTTTATTTATTCTGTTTATACTTGTGTATTATTACATATTTTAATTTTTCACATGTTTTTCGTATTGCACAGTACACAAAATTATACATAAAATTCAATTTTAAGTTTTGACACAAATATAGATCGTTTATACTTAGCGAACTTTAATAATCAGTTATCCAGTAATCAGGAGTAAACATAGTCAGACAAGTCTGATCTGTGATCGTTTAAGTAGCCGGCGTGGCGTCGTAATGCTGTCCGGTTAGCGATCGTCACGTAGTTACTTTAAGATGAAGGCAACACTTATGGAATGTCAAGCAGGTGCCCGAGGACACGACATAACGAGACGTCAGTTCGTAATTGCACCGTGAAACGATACGGTCGATCTGGAGGTCGAAATAGCTGCTGACGTTGCAAAAGTGATTATTGACAATATCCAAAAGGATCACTCGAAAAAGCAGAAACGGACATAATGTATGAGAATATTATTGCACCAATTATCAATATCCACCGAAACAAAGACGGCATGACGCACGAAATGATTGGAGTAATAAGGGAGCAGGCTATTTTCAAATATCATGGATACTTTGCATGTCGCGACTGCGACAACGTGATTATTAAATGGAGTATTAAAGTACGAATGTCGTGAGCTGAAATATAATTTATATGTATCAGAAAAAAAAAGGTTCTCTGGTTAGCGCAATCCGCATTTATCACCGAGCGGTAGGGAATGGGACTGTAGCCGTCGCTCAGACCAGTTATGGTAAGTGCGTCGATGCACGACACCATTATAGAATGCTTTCGTTATTATTACGTTGATTACGGCACAACGGTCGACGAAACACTCGATCGCAATTAGACGCGGGAAATCCTTTCTCGCGTCTTTCCGATTTTGCACTTCAAGTACTTGAATTAGTGATTTATACTACTTGAATCAGTATTTAGAAAGACCGCCTCTCGAGTAAACTCTAATAGTTTCACGAGTCAGTGTCTTAAGTAAGTTGAGATCCTGTTATGCTAAACATTATATTAGGTGGACGTTAATGTAAAGTCTTATATTATAAACTAAATTTCAAAAATATACTGAGATTAGTGTTATATAAAAAAAGATTAAAAACAAATAATATACATATGATATCTTTATCCTGTTTCCACATCAATGTAAATTAAGTTTAAATCAAACGATTGCAAAATATTAGATGTGGGAAAAAGTTCGTGGCGTTTTTCCCGTTAGAAGTAATGGGAAAAACGCCACGAACTTTTTCCCATACCTAATAAATATATTATTTCTAAATTTTGATGCCCGTTTTCATCCTGATTAACTTTAATTTCGGTTCAACTTACTTTTCATCTTTTTCTATTGAATTCTTAGGATTGGAAAAAGATGAAGATTAAGTTGAATCGAGATTAAAAAAAAGTTAATCTATATTGATGTCATAACAAACAGACATAAACTACTGAAGACACTAAAATATTGAAATATATTCAATTTGTATCAATCATTTGATTCAAACTTAATTTCAAAATTATATCCATATCTCATCAAGATGTAGGTATATAAGTATAAAATTCCAAAACAAAATTTACATTAATTTGAAAGAATAAGCAATTAATGAGAAAAATTTATGAAGGAATAGATAAAAAATAATGGTATTATATATACATATATATATATATATATATATATATATATACATATATATATATATATATATATGTATATATATATAGAGTGGGCGACTAAAACGAGAATATATGATAAAAGAATCAAAGGCGGAAGATAAGAGCGCAATGTCGACGTAGAGAAACGTCGTAGAGAATTGCTGGGTCAACCTTCGGCGCAGCCGAAGAGCGGCACGTCTCAATGCCAGTATATTTTATGACGGAAATAGGATATGAAAGTCAATTCGCTCATATTCATAAGAGAGTATGTCTAGGATAGTTTCGGATTACCTTGATACGAAATATTTGCACGTACAGACATTCTGCGTGTGTACACGTAATCTGCACGAACGAATTCACGCGCAAGATTCTCGCGAGTCAGCTTCTCATGAAAGTAGGTTGAAACGTTGGGTAATTAACTCGGTGAGATCAAGAAGGAAAGAAAAGAGGAGAGTCTGTAAATAATATCCGCACTCAAAGATCGAGCACGTGTCAACTTTCATCTTTATTTTTTCGTTATCCGTAGTCCTACTACCGCAGGAGGAACTCAAACTTGTATCACGTTTGATGCCATAAATCATGCTTACGTCGAGGCGAGGAAGCGCATCAGTGAGTATATAAAATTACAAGAATTAATTGCATGATGTCCGTATAATTTATTGCTAACAATGATCAATAAGATATCGGCGTGTCGTCGCGTAATAATGTATAACCTCGATCCCATATAAACCCATAACGAATGATCACCAGACAGACGTACGTACGTCTCTCGTATTTTTTACTTCGTTTCACGCGGCTTTCTCGTACTGTCGCTCATACATAATCGCCCGCAGACGTCGCGAGACCAAAGTCAGAGATGTGGCGACCGGAGGATCTGGCGACGGTCGGCGAGCTGCTTCTCGACATTACTACGAATCTCGCGCAAACGTAAGTTTCGCTGTTCAAGCCTATGTAATCTCTCCTTTTCTCTTCCGACGAACTTTCCCGCCTTGGGATCCGATCGCGTTTCCTTGATTTTACTTTCTAATCATCGGCATTCAGGTACGGATTGACCTACGAGGAAATTCAAAAGAGTCTACCGTTGATCGATACTTCGAAGACGCTGATCCGCGAGGTTTGTCCCGCCTTTCTCAACAACATAGAATGCAGACCGGGCAAATACCGACGATTTGATGGTCTCTGTACAAATTTAGAGAATCCAACTTGGGGAGCCACTCTGTCGCCTTTCGCGAGGTAACCGCAATTTTCTCCATTTCTCATAAACGTTTTTTTTTTCGGCATAACGCGAATATTTTTTTTTATCTTTTACAGATTGATGAGTCCTCAATTCGCAGACGGCTTATCGGCGCCAAGGATATCCATAACGGGTCATGATTTACCATTATCCCGAGTTGTATCACGCACCATGCATCCAGATGAAGGTTATCATGATCACGCCGGCACAGTTATGGTGATTGCGTGGGGACAATTCATGGACCACGATTACACTTTGACTGCCACGCCTTTAGGTATATTAGATTCGAAAGTATGAGTTTCCGATATTCATGATAAATTTTTCCGCCGCGGTGATTTGAATGTCCGCAAAACAATCAGTTTACGTGGATAAATAATGATTTTTCCGTTAATCTCATTAATTAAAAAAATATATTTATATAATCAAATAAGTAAATACTTATATAGATAGAAGCTGCGTTTCATGGATTATCTCCCTGTCTAATTCTATTATTAGAATGCCAATGTTGCATGAATATTGTAGTTCACTTCAGGATGAGAAGCAATCTGATACACAATAAGATGCTTCTCACCCTAATGACCCACGAAATATATTCTGTATAAAAAGTACCCGTGACAGTTTCAAAAGTTTCAAAGTTATTAAATACTTATGTAATTTTATGCTACTTTACAAGATATTCATGTAGAAATATCATAAAATTAAATAAAAAATTTATTTATTTCATGCAGCAACAGGAAAATAAATGCAGAATTATATATAATTCTTCGAGATAATAAATAAATAATTATAATAATCATAAATATTTTAAATATTAATTTAATGCGACAAAATTTTTTGTTTTTTGTTTAATAAAAACCATCTTGTCTAAGTTACTAAAAAGAGAAATAAACGATCGATATCTTAAATAAATGATTTAAACAAGTGAAGATCACTGCAATGTACTGATAACCATCTGATATGTAATAAATTTTAGAGAAAGCAACAATAAAAAAACTAAATGGTTTTGCTGTCGGTTCGTATGTCGCAATCGATCAAACCCAACGATCAAAACCAACTGATTCAATCATGCAAGTAGAATAGAAAGCGAGCCTCTCAGTCGTCAGCGGACTGATTGCGTTTAAGCAACTGTACCGAGATATTTGATATATGTGAATCTGTAGGTCGCTTTTAGGCCCTTCCAACGTATTATCGTATTTATCGAAAGGAGGGTAACTACGAGAGAAAGCGAACGATCTTTGCCCGGATAAACCGATCACGTGTACGAGCGGGCGTTCTTCGGCTCGAGATTATTCGTTAATGTATCAGTCAAAATTGACAAGCCCATTGGCAGACTTGAAATCGCGCCACTCTGAAATAACTCGCGATCGTCAATTATCGAAGGAAAGAATAATTTAGAATGTACAGCTATATGTAGCTGTAGACAATCCTAAACACGCATATAATATGCATATTCTTGTATGAAAGGATAATTAATAGACAATGTCGATTCTATTATACCTCGTTCAATACGAGATTGCGACAATCGGGAAAAGCAGTCGACATTTATATGTTCTATTCAATCGCGAATGCTGATATTCTCTAACACGTCTGCCACTCACGAACTATGAATTACGCGTGCGTGATCGGAATGCTATCGCTTTCTGCTATCATATCTGTTCTGCTATCATTGTGTTTGCAGACCCTCTGAACCGAAACGATCCGGAAGAATGCTGTGGTCGGCTGCCACACCAAAAAAATCCCTATTGCAACGAGATCTTCATACCAGAGGACGACTATTTCTACAAACTGTTCAACGTGCAATGCATGAACTTCGTTCGCGCTTTTCCTGCAGTTCGACCTGGTTGCCGTCTCGGTTCCCGAGTGCCTTTCAATCTTCTTACGGGTGTACTGGATGGTAATACGGTTTATGGCATCACGGAAGCTTTTGCTAGGTAAACCACAATAAGCTTTTAATAACCACAATTGCTTTCAATCCATATAATAATATAAAATAATTATTTTCTTAATGCTTTTGTAATAATTTATCGCATTATCGATCCAAATGAGATTGAATTTAAAGTTAATTTTGTCTGAATACAACATATATAAGTATATATTCGCTAACTTTTTAAAATTAAAATGTATTTAAAAAAAAAGTAATAGAACATTCTATATATAAACGCGTTAAAATATACGAGAATCTATGGCACCCATTTATAATTTATCAAGGTGTAAAATAATACAGCATAAGAGAGGAATTGAATTAATCAGTCACCGGGTATTCTCCAGGGGTGAGTAAGTCAGTTTTTGCCTTTTATGGATCTCTGCACGTGCATTTGGCGAAACGAATTTCGTTTCACCTCAAAACGGTACATATGTGAGCCTCTGTTACGTCATCGAGGACAATAAATCAGCATTACGTTGTTCTGCATTTTCCAACACATGAGCACGTGCTCTCAAGTTCTTCGCACTTTCTACCATGTTCGTGTGATGCGATCTACAAATCTCGCGATTGCTCAATCCTTGTGGACTTCACATTCGTGACATCATAGATTGCTACATATATCTTTTACGTCTATAAATAACACACATATATTTATCTATCTAATTTCTCTAAAAAGTACTTATTTTAATATTTCAAATAATTTGAAAATATTAGACTATCAAAGTGATTTTCGTAAAATCTCAAATCGTCTAATCATACGATATAGAAATACGATATAAAAGTATTAAAGGAAAAGTAAAAGATAATGACGGATTAATTACATTAATATTATCGTTTGCACATAGCTTTTAAGATTTCTACATATCTTTTTATTTTGCTTTTTAGAAAACTTCGAACAGGCTATGGCGGATTACTACGAATGAATCCAGTCTTTGCAGAGTATGGCCTTAAAGATCTTTTACCGCTAAAGTTGGATATACCGGATGAAGGATGTACTCGACCGAATCGATCGCTGTATTGCTTCGAAGCTGGTAATTTATATTTATAAACATTTTTTATATTTAATTAATTTGAATATTAAGATTAACTTTAAAAAAATGTTGTTTTAACATCGCAAGTTAAATAATGCTGCAGACTTACTTAATATAAAATATTAAAATATTTGAAAATTAGATGTTTCAAACGTCAAACGTCAGAATAATAAGAAAATAAAAAATCAGAATAATTGATAATAGAAAGTTAATATTTTAATAATATTTTATCAAAATTAATTTACGATTTGAAACATTAAAATGTTTATTGTAAAAAATTAATTATCTCGTGCTTGCTTCAAAAGTCGAAAATTATTAGAATGTATGACAAACAAAATATTTAGTCGATTTAAAATATTCTTTGTAATATTCTACGGTACTTTCCAGTATTTTTTTCACATATCACGTATTATTGCATAGTTATGTCCTTGCGTGTACATAATATATTATAGATTGCAGTCGTGACGAATCAATCGCTTCACTCTAAAAGAGATTGACTTTCGTAAAGTGGTAAATATAGCTTTAAAACATAGCTTCAAAACGCAATGTAAGGCGCGGGCTATTAGCACGATTATATCTATTTGAATTTACAATGAGCGTATGATGCACGAATCAGCCTAAGTCGAATGTAACGTACTAATGCCACTAACGTAACTATTCTAATTTCTGGCAATTTTTCTGTGTCTCATGATATAAGAACAACATGGAGCGGTAAGTCACGCTCGTTACTGTCTTCTCATACCGCCGTTTACTAAGCGTTATTCTCGCTCTCTCTCGAGATAGCCATGATCGATCGCTCCAATCGATTTTGCCTAGCACCTACGTTTCATATACTCGCCCGGGAGTCATTTTCCCACGTCAATTCGTCGATCATCCGCGAAACCTTCCAGTGATATGCACAGTGAATCTGGTCGGCAATTTCACGAGACAAAACAATTCGATCGTGGCGATAATTATATGCACTTATCGCGCACACCGATTCCATAAATCATGTAGAATACCTGAACCCGAAGCTACGGCGTGTTAAACCGTAAATCTCCCACACGTCAATCGTGAGAGCATTCAGCAGCAACATCACCCATACCCTGTATTCACAGAGTTAATCGCATGTTACGGAAAAATCAATTGCTGCCCAAGATCTGCTGTCATTATTTAAGTTTTTAAAAATTTCGGATGGTATGGTAATCAACTTAATGCTCGCTTTTACTATTTTACGGGGTAAGCACCGTATCACATGATTATCGGCGTACCAATCGATATAATATGGGTGAGAAAGAGAATGGCTGCGACGCAAGGACGTCGACTTTTATTAAGTCATAGAAATATTAGAAAAAAAATCGCACGTGCTGCAATAATTATTATCATCCATTCGTCTAGACAAAGGTTTATGTAATAACAAGATAAAACAACTTTTTATGTAACCAATAAGATAACAATTTTTCACCTCGGTTCAGTTTCGTATACACTGACTCATTAAATTAAATTATGTTAATCACTCACACGAGATAAATAAGATAAACAGAGATAAATCTTTCTTGTTTCTACTGTTATTAATACAGGAATTTGATGATTCGTTTCGATAGCAAAGGTATTATACTCTTGGAAATTTTATCATTTAGTCATCTTTATTTAAATCATTTAAATTAATTAAAGTTACAATAGCTAATGAAAATTATAATTTATACGTTCTTTGTGTGAAATGGATTGTTATAATGCATTATGCAACAGGTCTTAAGAAAACTATAACAAATCGAGGCTAATACAAGCCTATAAATGTAGATATTCGTGCGATAAAATGATTACATTCTTTATAAACTTCCAATATTTTTCAATTGAATTCTCTATGTGTTCCAATTGAATTCTCTATGTACTTCTAATATTATGAACATCAACATTACAAAGATTACTCTTTTTGTGTTTAAATTTTGATTATTTAACAAAAGCCTTTATCTGACTTATATTGATGCATCGTACTCTTCGTTTTGCATTACATGATTCAATGAATTATCATGTATTGAATCTATATACTTTAATAAATCTCTTAAGCTGATTAAACCATCTTGGGAATTATAGAATTATCCGATTCTTTTTATGAAAGCATCGCGTTTGCTATTCTCAATTTCGAAAATTAATTATCCTTTTAAAATCTCGGAAATGTATTGTATCAATTCTGTTACTTATAGGTGAGATTCGTGTAAACGAACAGTTAGTACTTACCTGCATGCACACTTTAATGGCGCGAGAGCATAACCGGATTGCTAAAGCATTGGCCGTCATAAATCCGCACTGGGACGATGAGATTCTCTTTCAGGAAGCTAGACGCATCGTCATCGCGGAAATCCAACATGTCACTTATAACGAGTTCCTCCCCATATTACTCGGCAAAGATGTCATGGAGAAATTCGGACTTCTCCTCGAGAAGGAAGTAAGTTGAACTGATGACACTGAAACAAATTGAAACAAAATTTATGAATATTTATGCACAAATTACAAAGACATAATTTGTTATAAACAAAGATAACTTTAAAATATCGTTAATAAAGTAATTCATTTTTTAAATGCAGAAATAATGTTTAATAACTATGTATATATTATATGTTATTATAATAATTAAGATTTAACGATATACATTTTTCGTTTATTTTTTGCCGTTCATTGAACAGCTTTTGACAGTAATAACAGTAATAACCGCATTGACATTAAGATATCAATTTTCCATAGAAATACTGGGATGGATACGATTCGAGCATAAATCCAGGCGTAATAGACGCTTTTGCTGCTGCTGCCTTTAGATTCGGTCACTCGCTATTGCCCACGGCTGTAGAACGATGGAGTAAAGCTCATAAATTTATTGGTAAGGCGACAATATATACTAATTATATGTAACAAAATTATATTGCCTATTACCTAACAAGCCATATTAGACATCGTTTCTCTTGATTATATATATTCTTTAATGATTTATTTAAAATCTTTTTCTTAATCTTATAGGCTAAATAGAAACTTCTCTTCTAAATAGATAAATTTTAAATTCATAATAATTCAAATGTATAAATAATTAAATTTCATCAATTACTTTAAATAAATTCTGAAATTTATTTTAACATTTGTTCATTAAAATATTTAATATTATGGATAAGGTGGCTTTCTCTCTCTCTCTCTCTCTCTCTCTCACACACACACACACACACACACATCAATTTTCGTTACAACATTTACTTTTTCTTTCCTTCAAATATGATTTCAAATTATCTATGTTTATTTTTATAGCTTCAAAGAGACTCTCAGATTTGATAAGACGCCCGTATGACTTGTACCGGGCTGGTGTATTCGATGAATATTTAATGGGTTTGATGAACCAAGTCGCTCAAGCTATGGATGATTCCATAACGCAAGAAGTAAAATAACGATTAATATAAACAAATTATAAAATTATGTCGTACTGTATGGTTTATTCTTTACAGGTGACAAATCATCTCTTTAAAAAAGTTGGAGCAAAATTCGGATTGGATTTAGTATCTTTTAACATGCAACGCGGCCGCGAGTTTGGTATTCCAAGTTATATGGAGTTCAGGTGAATTATTGTTAAACCGTACTTGTATTAATAAACTTATTTGATTAACTGTAGTTAAGAGCGATATCTGTATAATCACAATAATAATCTTCATCTGTATATCACAATAATAATCTTTTGTATAGTGATACACTAAGCATACACTAAGCATAAATAAATAGAACGAAAGACTGAACAGAAGTTGAATGATAATAAAATCACGGAAAAGTCATCGAGATAACTAATTTTCTATTACAAATCAGAAAGTTCAAATACATTACAAAAATAAACTTTCAGTAATATATCGTAATGTTGATAAAAAAAGTGGTAAAAGTAAAAAATGAGCATTTTTGAGATAAAAAAAATCGAATCTACAGATTAATATAAAAAATAATAATTTATCAAATAATTTATCAACAAATTGCTTATATGAAAAAGTGTTACAAATCTGATAAAGAATAAAATTTACAAAACCCTATATTAGGAATTGCAGTGTTTAAATTTTGAGAATTCATGACACAGTTTTAAAGAATACATTATAATAGAAAGTTAATATAATAGAGTGGAAAGAAAAAGAAATTATGCATTATTCACGAACCTAATTAAAACGTTCCAATTCAGAAAGAATTTTTTAAATACTCTACTAAAAAGGTGCCAATTTTTAACTGTATTACTTTTCTATCAACACAGCGATATGTATATAATTTTGCGATTTTAGAAAGTATTGCGGCCTTCCTGATGCCAACACTTTCGATGAATTGTTCGGTTCTATGCCAAATGAAACTGTCAGACGATACAGCACTATTTTTGAGTGAGTATTACACATCTGTAAAATCCGGTAGCGGAACCTTCGAAGTATTGAAAGGTCGATCAAGTTTAACATCTCATTATTCAGTCAGCGGACCGATGCTAAAAATAGTGTATTCGGAAATAACAGCTTCATCTCGGCCATGCTCTTTTTCAGACATCCTGCGGACGTCGATTTATGGTCGGGCGGCGTATCCGAAAGATCGCTTCCGGGTAGCATGCTCGGGCCAACCTTCGCTTGCCTAATTGCCACGCAGTTCAGTCATTCGCGTCGTGGTGATAGATTCTGGTACGAGTTGCCGAACCAGCCATCGTCCTTCACTCTCGGTAAGACCCTTTCAAATTCTCTTCCCGGTGGGAGTCGCGTGAGCCAAGGACTCGCGACATTCAGTCGATATATAATGAAGTACCTTCTAAAATTGCATTTTTACTTTTACTTTCCTAGAACAACTGAACGAAATTCGAAAGACGAAGCTCGCTAGATTGATCTGCGACAATACTGATCTTATTGATACGGTACAAATCTATCCGATGGTCCTTCCTGATCACGAAATGTAAGTTGATTTATAATAATAAATAATAATTTATTGAATAAAATATTTAAAAATAAAAAAAAACGTGATATATATAACTTTATATATATTTCAATTACTGTAAAGAGTCTATAAAAATATTTACTATTAATATATTTTGTATCTTCATTACATTTATTTTATCCATTATATTGACTAATTAATTTTGTTTCTACTTTGCTTCGATTTTTATTTGAGCTTAACAGATTTTTAGAGAAATTTAAAAAAATGACTAAAATATATCATATATATTGCCCTTAATTTCATAACAGAAATCCTCGAGTACCATGTCGTAGTGGTATTATACCCGGCATCGACTTGTCAAAATGGGCTGAATTTCCAACGACGAGTCACGTCGCCGAGCAATACGTGAGTAATCTAGCAGACCCATACGGGCAGTTGGGGAAATAAAGGAAAACCTGTTTTTCACCAATCTAGATATAAACAGAGTGCCTTTAGGCGAACACCACTACGTAACAACCGAGCCACGAGCCAAGAAGTCCAACCCTTAGGCACTATAACACAAGATCATCCCGTAGGCACGCACGTGTTGAAGTAGAACAAACAATTAGACGCGATAAGTCATGCTTAAGTAGAATAAATTGATTATATCACATAGCGATAAAGTACAGAGTTGGCCAGTCGATCATACTTGAGTCGCTATTTAAAGTAGTTCATAATAATTGATTCATGAATTACAATCTTAAACTTTTTTTAATAATAACTCATAAATATGTTGATGTGATCATACGATAGTAAACTTTAACTTTTTAATACCGATAGATTAAAAATAACGTGATATTGATCTGGACCCTTGGCAAAGTTAAGAAACTTTTAGCTTCCACAGTAATCCTTATCAACAAAATGTATATACAATTTTTTTTTTTAGTAAAAAAGCATCGTGCGTTATACTTCACTTTCATACAAAAGACAATAAGAATTTCACACGTAATATCTCACTATTCGAAATATAGAATGTTATTTATGCGTCGAATTTCAATTTTGACGTTGATCTTTTTTGTTTATTTTAAACGAAAGTTATTTTTGTGACTATGTAACATTACAGCTTGAATGCTGCATATGAGCACAAACCTTTATATAATAATATACATATAAAGTATAAGAGATCAACCAGAGTCTTTCCAGCCATGAAATAAAGGTTCTGATTGAATAATTATCTTATACTATGTGCACTATGCCTTATGTAACCCCGCAAACACAATACAGTAATAAATCTTAAGCCTTAAGAAATTGATCAATCACAGTCGAATGTGAGAAGAATAACCGATTATTATTGGTCAATTTTAAGCCTTAAGACTTAAGGCTTACTCTATTGTGTTTGCGGGATAAAAGTTTGTGATTCAATCTTAAGATTGCATAGATTTGTAATTGTATTTTCTCTCATGTATAAGCTTCAAAATTTTCCATTTTATTTTACTTTATTTTAACTTAATATACGTATAACAATATTGCCAGAGTCAAACTGCACTTCCAGATTTCATTCATAAATATCTAAATATTTATTATAAAATTTTGTCGTAATTTATGTATGTTACCTTAAGTCACGTATCATTTTTTTGCATTTAGTATTTTATTATTTAAACTTTCATTAATACAGCAACGATTTTTTTATAATACGTTTAAAATATTTTCTTCTATCGCTATTTTATTTTTTGTAACACATTACTTTCGATCAAACATTACAATACTACAACTATGATATACTCTTTGTATATAGTAAATTTCAATCAAATCGAATCATTCCTTGCATGTAACCGTCCATCGTCTTTCAGCATCGCGGATTTCTATAATGGCTATAATACTTAACAGTGCTTAATATCTAGTCTTTTCAATATATATATTTTTCATGGAGTATCTCTTTATTTTTCGATCGAAATATATTTAAAAAAAGATTATCTACTTCATATTCTGTGCCCTTTAAAGTACATTAACGATAAAGTACATTAACGATTGTTGAACATAAAAACTTTTTTTACCTACATAATGCGAAGCGCGATCATTTGACTATGTATTCGATTACAGTTGCAAATGATGTATTTCGATCTGTAAGTTAAAATTTCTATAATCTTATCCAAAATACTGTTCGCTATACACAAAAACATGTAAGTGCCATCTTTTTAAATATAACACTTCAAACAATAAAATTTTTTATTATCGTTCTGTTTTATACATTTCGCGTATTCTTTCATGCGATTTACCCATGAAATCACTTATAAAAAATAAACTCGATATTATACTCACAATCAAACATTATTCATATAAAAATGCAAATTACGATGTAGGCGTGGAAGCATTCGGCCTTTTTTTTTATAATTTTATACTTTCAATGCTTTTAAATATTCCTTTTTTCTGCTAGATTATAGCACAATTTTAATACGTAATTAAACGATATTTGAAAGTCAATTTTGTTCATATCCCTTTCTCTTCTACATCATTTTGCATTCCTAGTTTACATTCGCCCCACAGTATCTAGTACCAATTAAACCAGGTAAAGTATCGTGTGCTCGGACATACACATTCAGAATTAGACGATTGCGTTTATTGCGTGATCATATATTTCTAACTCCACATTTCCCCGCCGACTGCCATGCACCACATCAGTACCTACAATTACCTATTGTACTATAGCGATGGGTGGAGGAACGTCCGGTGCACTACGACAGCCAGCAAGCTTATCGAATCTTCTTTGAGAATATTAACGGCATTGCTTCATATCTGGGCTTCACGAGAAAGTAAGCGAGTGCACCGCAAGGGACAAAGGCACCTGATCGTAAAGTATCTGCCGCCATATGCTGTGCTTTGAGGCACTGTCTAAGGTACATCACGAACGTGGGTATGAGTCGATCGACGTCTACTTGTACAGCGAAATGTATACATGCGTCCATGTTCTATATGAATCTTTTTTAATGCTTGAGTGAGTTTGATAATAATTTAGATATTTCTGTCTATAATAAAATGATTATTATATAGAGTACTCGTTTACAATACAGAATACTCTTTTATAAAGTGATAATATGAAAATTGAAGTAACGTTTCGCGCGGAATATCTATTTCAACAACAATGACTCTGATAGAAATGCAATACTAAACAACTTAATATTGAAAGCAAATAATTATTTATTTTAAGTATTGATACTGTTGTTCAGTGCTTTTAGTATTCCAAATAAATAATTAATTACTGTCTTTCAGTAATTGGCCAGTATTAGATTTCTATCAGGAAATTGAGTTTATTGATGATCAAACATTATTTTTCTATTATTGCAAACTACACTTAGTAGTAGTAACTTTAACATATGTGATTTATGTACTGCGTATGAAAGTTTCTTAAGAATGACAGTTTTTTTTTAACGCGTTAATGCAATGTTATTAAGTATGAGAGCACATGTACGTTTGCTTAATCAAAGTGGAATAAAATTTAATATTTATTAGTCAAGAGTACTGACAATTCCACGACAGTGGAATTACATACAAATGAAAAATATGATATATTTTTGTACGATGATTGATTATTGCTTCAAGCATTATTATTGTAATAAGCAAAATGTAAATATTCATACGTAGTGGCTCAGAAATTTGTACGGAGTTGATACTTTTTACTCTCTATTTGTTAAATAAATTTACAATCAAAACATATTTTCTGCGCTACTATGATGACAGTTACCATTTATATTGTACTTTTTGTACATAATTACAAATAAAAATCAAATTTCATAAGAATGCCATTTAATAAGTCTTTATTTATATGTATTACTTTTAATCTGCCTAGTAGAAATTACATGTGAATCGATAAAGAAGCTCATAACGTATCATAGAGTATTGCACATTTAACGATCTGTTGAAATTAGTTTCATTATAATCTGTAAAATATATCATGTATAATGGCACAATTTACACGATAGTATACATATAATGCACGGGCACATTTAATGGTACCAAGATACGGAACCACATAATATAATCATTTATTCCTCACTGTTTTCACAAAATATTAATGTAAGTACATCTTTCTATTAAGTATCTGCCTAAATGCATTTTTAATATTTTTGCTAATTATTTTGTATAATAATACGATTATTGTGTACAGAATAATTATATTATTATAATGAATATTTGCTTTTTATAATATTATTAAAATTATTTTATTTTAAGTAACGTTTAATCAGTAATTCAATCTAATGTTATAATATTTATTTATAATATCTGTTAATTGATTATTTCCAGGATACCATAATGAAATCTACGCAAGCTGCATCTGAGATTAAACCCACATTACAGCATGCACATATCAATAAATTCAATCGTAAATTAAAATCCATGGGAAAAAATACAGCAATCAGTTCAGAAAAGAAGTTGAGCAAACCTTGGTGGATATACCCGAATTCTATTGAATGGAAAAAACACACTCAACACTTAAAAATGCCTCAGAAATTACTCCAGCAGCAAGAAAAATTTCTAAATAAACAAATTATGTCACCGACATTCCATCTCATGAATAATCAAAATAAAAATGTAGATTTATCTGATCCTGATATGGAAATCATCAAGATTACAACAGTTGTCGAAGCCATTCGACAAAAACGACAAAATAGTGCGCAAATGTTAAAAGCAGCAAAAAGTATTCAGAAAATAATTGGTAACAAACGTTCAAAACGTTCATCTTACAAACCAGGAAATAATTCGCAGGATGTTCAACGGGAAAAAACTATCATTTCAAATAAAAAATCTCGTCATCCAAATCCCAATTATCGAAAACAATTTAAATCAAAAAGAACTCTTTCAACAAAAAAACCACTACGAAACAAAAATGCAACTGATCTTAAAACAGCGAATAATGTAGCGATACCAAGTACCGTGTTTTACAAACGTATTTGGGAATATATTAACGGTACTCGTCCTCATACCGATATTATTAGTGGTTACAATTCCTTAGAAAATAATTCAGATAATTCAACATGCATTGATAAAGATCGAATTACAGCCTCGCAATCACAGGAAGATAAATCACAAGTAACGAGTGCCAACATTAAACCAGAACGTGATTTTTATAAACGCATCTGGGATATAATCAACGCAACTCAATCAATCAGAAACGAAAAGGCTCGTTCTAAACGAAATGCGAATATTCCGGAAAGTAATGCGGCTTCAACTCCGTGTATCCAAGAAGAAACGGACAATTACAAAGAAGATAAGCAGGTGCAAGCGACGAATAATAAAATACCACTCAATATTACGGATATAAATTTGTCAGAAATATCTGATTCTGGTCCTTATATATCGGGCTTTTGGAACATTGCAAATAAAATCCAATGGCAACCTAATCAGATTCCAGTTGAGGACCTAGCAAAATTAAATAATAATCCGATTTTATCATCACTTGCAACCAGCGCTTCTGAAGTGGACGATTTGAATAAATTTCCCGATAAAGTTGAAAGTGTTGATTATTCGTCTTTAGATAATTCGACGGAATACACCAATGAAATGCGTAATTCATCACAAGAAATTATTTCCGAACCAGGTTCGCCATATTCTTCTGAAGAGAGTTTCACTACATCATCATTCTTGCCAACCGAGAGTACTGTCGAGAAACCCTTGCAAGAAAAGAATCAAGTGAAACGTGTAGAAAATTCGACAGGCACAATTCCGAATTATGATCCTTCAAATATACCCTATGTGGAAGTACCAGATTATTCCGATCAACAGGAGAAGAGTTTAGATAAAAACAATCAGAGCACAACTCCAGTGAGATACAACGAATATGATAGCGATTATGATTATATTCCTAAACAGCTCTATGATGCTGATGATTTCTCTTCAAAATCTCCAAGTGCTAAGATTAAGGTAGTACAGACTGAAAGTGACGGGCTGGAAACCTCATTGAACGCAAACCATTCGCGTCTAAGTTGCACGGAAAATAAAAATTCTGCCGAATGCGTTGACAATTACGATGTCGAAGACACCAAATTGCGCAATAATACCGAGGATGTTACTGATGATATTCACCATTCCGCAGAAGAAGAAAATGAAAATTCAGATTTCATTGACTTTGATGAATATAAAAAACCGATCAATTGGGACGAGTTCCTTAAAGATCCTATATTGGAAAGTATACGAGCTGTCTTCAGCAAGAAATATGATCATAAGGAAAATCCTGATCGTACCGAAACGTCTGAAGAGATCGAAACGGATCCAAAAGAACAATCGTATAATTATTTCACGAAGAACGATGATTTCCATGATGACACTTTTAATGATAGAGACAAGACAAAAGAGGAAACTGATTCTTACGAGAAAAAAGAAGCAAAAGAAAGTGAAATAGTCGATAAGGATCCTCCTTATAATGATAAAGATTTCTTTAAGCATATTTTCGGAAAGGACAGCGATAAAGAATCGGAATATAAGGAAAATCCCGATCGTACCAAAAACTCTAAAGAAATTGAAACATATACTACAGATCCAGAAGAACATAACGAAGATTCTGATCGTACTGAGGAATTTGAAGAGATCAAGACGTATGCCACAGATCCAAAAGAACAATCACAAGATTATTTCGTGAAGAACGAAGATCACGATGATCACAGAATTGTTTCCGATGATACAGATGAAGTAAACAGTAAAGAAGAAGACACTGACTCCTATGCTAAGAAAGAAGAGAAACAGAGCGAAGAAATTGATGAAGATCCTCATTCTGACTATGATAAAGATTTCTTTAAGAATATTTTCGAAAAAGATAACGATAAAGAATCATCTGATACAGTTGACGCGGAAAAAGAATTCTTGTCTCGTTACTTTACAAAGGATGTTTTACACCAATTGCAAGACAACTCTACAGCCGAAGAAGACAGACAAAAGGAGGAATCGAGAAACAGAGAAGATATTCAAAAAACGTTGTCGAAAATTTTAGAAAAGAAGGATCGTTTCTCTAGATTAGATGAAAATCTCAACAAAATGATTGAAAAAGGTGAAGCAATACCGATTAAATATAACAACTTTTGGAGTTTGGAATACGAATCGCCTCGTAAAAGAAATAAAGACAATGAACAAGAAACAGAAAATTCAAAAGAAGAAGCTTAAGACATTAATTTTTAAACTAAAACTTTAAATAACAATTAACAAGATGCCTAATATTTTTGGCCAAGGCTGTATATAAATTACATTAAATCATGTTAAATTTATATTCTTGTTATTATATGTTTGTCATTAAATAGAATAAACAATTAATTATAATAGTGTTATTATAATTAAATTGCTACATGACATTATCTAATTTACTATTACTTATAATATTTTATATTATTGCGATGCATTATGAAAAATAAGTAATACATTCTGTAATAATGCTTTCAATTTGTGTCAATTTTAATTAATTTAAATAAATTAAAAATATAAAAATAAGAAACATAATAATATAAAAATGCAATAATATAAAATATTATAAGTATATCTAAAAAAATGTAAAGGTATACAGTATTTATTCAAATAAAACTACAATAAAAAAATTAATGTAAAAAATAATTTAAAAAGATAAAATAAAACGATAAAATAAGAAAATTAGTTTATAATACATATACTATACCTCCTAAAGAAATTCTATAGCATATGTCACAAAATTTTATATTAGAATCACGATGGATCATATAAGTTATATATATAAATAAAAATGTACGTAAAGCAGCACAAAATATATCACATTTAATAGTATTTTTAAATGCAAAAGCTAATAGTAACATATAGAAACATGCGTTTCTTCCATAAAAACGCATAAGACATTACAGTTGAGTGCAGGAAATTAAAGAGATCAAATTAAAGGAAGATAAGCAGCGGGGGTTTCCCTAGCGCGAGGGTTGAATCCGCCGTTTGCGGATATATAAGACCGGCGAAGACCATTCAGTGTCATTCGTTGGTTTTATATATCCGCAACAATTCCAACAGCTTCACCTTCTCAAGCTGCCGTACCGATCAGGTAAAAGTTTGAAAATCATATTCTTAAGTATCGTTTATTTTTAAAAAATTATCTCTTCTTTTTCGCACGAGTGATAAGAAAATGTTTTTTGCTAAAATCTATCAATCCGTTTTTGATGTGCTAAAGAGATCCACCGCGTCGTCGGTCAATTAGTTGCTCCAATCAGTCAATATTATTGTTCGTGTAACGTACGTTAACGATATCAAACGCTGTTCACGCGATCCTTGGTCTTGAATCCTCAAGTGCTTCCTGGTAAGAAAGAGGGGGAGACAGAAAAAGAGAGAGAAAGAGATCAAGAGAGAGAGGCTGACGACATCACGGAAAGCCAAGATACCTTCCATCCATATTTATTATGTTTATGCGTTCACAATGTGGCCGTTAAGGCGAACGCGGAAGCGCGATGAAGAGATTCCGGTTATAAATGACCGTATATATTAAAAAGTGGCGACGACACGCTGCTCTCTCGAGGCACGAAGCATGAAGAAAAAGCTGGTGAGGAACCTTCGGTGGCGTCACGACTACGTATCGCAGCAGACAGCACGTCTGCACATTGTTTCCGTGTGATTAAAGGAATAATTGCGCTATAACATTGTCTCATCAACGCACCAGGATTTTCGCAAGCCGACGATATGCGGTCTCACGAGAGTCTCACGATCTCTAATCTAAAACATATCGCACCTCGCGTATAATATTAACACGCGTACTTAATGGATTTTTTATTCTTTTATCAGAAAAAAAAGAATGAGAGAGAGAGAGAGAGAGAGAGATATTATTAACACCCGAGTTATCCCTGAAAGTTTATCGAGTTCGACTACGGTCATCTCCCTCTCTGTCCTTCCTTCTGAGCGAACACTAATTGCAAACTGGAAATGCAAAACGGCGTATAAATGGTGAAGAGAACATTTTTTGCATCTTTGGGTACACTCTTTTTTCAAAATATTTTTCCTAGTAAAAGTAAGTGCAAATAACGAAAACTCTCCAACTTCTACTCTCATTCTTCCGCCTTTCGCCAAAGCCTCGTTCTTTGATCGATGAGTTTTTCCTTTGATCTTTATAAGTCTTAATCAAATTACAGCATTTCAAAAAGAACGAATGGAGATAAGATAGATACTTTATTATTTCCCTATAAGGCAAAGAAGAAGAGATAATGTCAAATATTAGAAAAAGAGAGAGAGAAAGTAATAGATTAGCATTTAATATATACACATATACTGTATTTGTTTTATCATATTTCCCGAAAATGGCAAACACTATATACGGAATTCACAGCAGTAATATATGGTTTAAATCATTAACTAAAGATCTTTCAATATATAGATTATTAATGATCAAATCTTAGGTCATAGATCAGATTTTAGATTAAAGATTATTAATTTAGCTAATATATAATATAAGCCAGCTCGAATAGAGTTTATTCGATATAGTTTTAATATCCCATCGTATAAACATTACAAGACATTACTTATATTCAGTTACTTTCTTTTCTATTAATTGACTCTATGTAACACTGACATATTTTTATAC
>Ga0157364_1000825_pt1 | contig 23768 bp, 12 predicted proteins | sample AttsexASBM2_FD_111476 | JGI IMG/M metagenome (GOLD analysis project Ga0157364, IMG submission 111476) | Fungus gardens microbial communities from leaf cutter ant in Ribeirão Preto, State of São Paulo, Brazil - Atta sexdens ASBM2 | ecosystem: Host-associated > Fungi > Mycelium > Unclassified ...
ACAAGGTTGCGTTAAGATCTCGAGAAATTTTTCAGGAAAGATGAGAGTGGCGAAAGAGGACAGACAGGACACCGGATGAAAGAACGGAAGGAAGGCAGTACCCTGGCCAAAAATTAAACGACCAAGAGTTCGATTACAGCTACACGTTCTCTGCTCGGAAAGCTATCAGCCGTATCCTCCTTGCACTTCCGCCGAACGGCTTCGTCGTTACTCGAACAAAAGAGTCACGCCAAAAACGAATTCTATAGTTCGTTCGACGAGACGGTCTTTACCGGTCTCAAGCAGCAAAAGACATCCAGCTCTTACGGGAAAGTCGCGAGGAAAAATTGCCAAACAGCTGTCTCGATTGTGTACTGTCCGGTTATTTTTCCTCTTTGGCACAATATATATATTTGAAAATACAAGTTGACAATTTTCTTCTCTTTGTTTATTTATCTTTTTTATTTTTCTAGTAGAGTATTTTCTATATAGAGTATATATATTGTTAAATATTAAAAGAGAAAATTTAAACCAATTTTTTGAGTTAAATAATATTTTGTTATTTTTAACTTTTATATGTGTCAAAATATTTTATTTTATTTTACAAAATGTATGGTTAACAAAAACAGTCACAGTTAATTCATTTCTGTAGCTGAGTTGCTTAGTTTTAAAATAAACGTCCATATTAAAGTCTCTAAAATTCTTTAGAGTGTATCTCACTCTGAAAAATGAAATCTCTTAACGTTATCTCGAGACACCATATTAATTGCATAACATCAAATTAATTGTATAAATTAATCTGTTATACAAGCAAAATAACGCCTCAAGATAATTGAGATTCTTTTTTAAAGCTCAATTTTCACTTCTCAGAATGAGACTTTAAAGAATGTACTCAATAAATAATAATTTACTTTTGAGTAAAATTTAATATGTTTTTTGAGTTGTTCAATAATTAAATAAAAGTTAATGAAGTTTAAAAATATGTTTTTTCGTTTTTGTTTGTTTCAAAGACAAAAAATTTTGATCGTAAAACATATCAACTGCAAATAAACGAATAATTTGCTTATAATAATTTATACAGCACAATGATCACATTTTGCTGCCGTTTTAAATAAATAACTTTTAAATGTGTAAGTGAATCCAAATAAACTTTTACAGAAATATTTATTGGAATTTTATTACTATATGTAAAAAAAATTGATTTAATTTGTATATTTGCTACATTTTCATATCAAATTTGCAAATAAATACTACAAAACGCCATTTTACATAAGAATTAAACAAAAAATTAAATAACATTGAAATGAATAAAAAATTGTGTTTACACACGGATGTTCAGACGTAATCATTGAATAATCTATTTTTATTTAATGTTTTGAGATATGACATACACCTTCCATTGATTTAGTTAAAACGATATATTAAGTAGGAGCAGTGACGATATAGAAATTATTAAAAATAATTCAAATTAGGAATGACATAATGAATTTAATAGTATACATAGAAATTGTACGATTTGCCGTCACGTTTTACCGATAGAATCGCGAGGCAGCACGAATCCGAGTGAACGAGAGCTCTTCAACATTTCGTTATATTGTATAACGTACGTATTATATCTACTTCGTTGCTATATATCGCTCATGCGCATCTCGGGAGTTGCAATCAGCGCGCAGGCACACATTAAATACGATCCCTGGCGCGCTATTAAATGCTGCACACGCCTTCATCAGCTGTCTGAACGAATAGATGAACACGAAGGAGCCTGGGAGATTTGCCGAAGCACCTTCACGTGCATCTCCGTGATGAAATCCGATAGATATAACGTTCAACGGTTCACGTTGCGAATGTGCTGATGTAAAGACGTGCAGCATATATTTCGCGAAGAATAATTTCCTTTGCCTTTTCTCCTTTCCTCTTTTTCATAAAGTTATTCGATATATGAGCGATATGAATTTTCGTCTTTCTGAAATGACATTAATATATTTCGCTGCAAGTGTCGAATCTCCGTAATTTCCAATGATAAGGGATGTTCTATCAGCTGACGTTTTATATCCGGACTGCTATTTTATTCTTATCGATTTGTAATATCCATAGATTTCTAGAAATATCTTATATATCGCTAAACTTCGTAAAATGAACGTGAAGTTAATTTGATAGGAAAAGAGATGACGGTCATCTTTATCTGGTCATGACCGAACTATTATAGCCTAAACGTATAATTATAGATTTTATTTCTGCACTTGCAATGAAAAACTGCACACTTTGCAAATATTATTTAGTTCTTACTTACTTTCTTATCATAAAAGATACAATTATATCCGGGTGACCTTCACAGATTAATACCGACACTTACAAAACATCACAAAATACTGTACTGTACTGTTAAATTCATAATGTCGAATTATATTCAATTCGAGTTATTTTTAATTTTATAGATCGCCATTGTCTTATTCAATATGTCGTTAATCTAACTACCACAATATAGTTATAGGGACAGTTTCTCAAAAAAATATTATATTTGATTCAAATTTAATTATTTATTAAATGCACGTTATAATGTGGACGTTATTTATTTAACTAACTACATTTGGTACAACAATAAAGATACAATACAGATAAATATTTTAGCATAAAAATTAAAAATATGAAAATGTTATTTTCATACAAAGAATTTGCCATTAATTACTCTTTTAATATCTAACAGTATATGTGAAACTCTCCGCACGAAACACCTACATCTATAACGCATTAAGTAAAGTGACCTTAAAGTTGAATATGTATGTAACAGTAAACTTGTTATATTAATGTACAAAGATACTTATGAAGTAATGTTTAATGTTTAATGAGTTTTAATTTACAATCAGTACTTAATGTAGCGTACACCGAAAAAATTATATTCTCAACTTAAGAATTTTCCATTTATTTTTATAATAATCTCTTCTAAAATAAGCGCTGAAAGGATTTTCTTAACTTCAGAGGGAATTCTGAAGAATAGATTAATATCAGATATTCTGAACTAATAAAAACTAATATTATGAATATTAGTAATAGTGAATTACTCTTATATTAAGAATATCCTAAACAGCACATTTGAAAGCGACAAGTTAGCAATCTAATAACCTATACGAGTATATTTATTTTTTGATATCATCGAAATCGTTATTTGACATGTATTAATTTGCTGCCTTGGCTATATTTAGCCTTCTTTCCAATGCATTCCAATCACACAAAGGAAGATTAGAGACAAAGAAAATGACTTTCCACAAACACATAAAAAAAATTTTAAGTATTCAACCTTACTGGAATGCGTTTTTTACGCCGATCATGATGATCTTAAATATAAAAACTAACTATTAAGAATATAAAAACGTAATTCATGCATAAATATAATAGTTAAGAAACTTATTTATAAAACTCCATCAAATCGGTTAACGTCTCTTCCTCGAGCTTCGCTATCTTCTCATCCATTGTATATTGGTATAATTTATGCAATACTGCACTTTATAATATATAAGTCGACAAATATCGACAATAACGTGCTTTATACAACTACAAAATGGCAACTAGAAAACGTATAATAATGTGAATTATAGACTATTTGGCGACGCATCGTAGATCGTTAATTTTATCACAATTAGACTATATTCTTAATTTCAAGAGAATATTCTAAAAACACTAACAGAAAGAAGAAAATATTCTATTTATTAAGAATACGTGTTAAGAAGATATAAAAAAATATATAATTCTCTTAAGTTGAGAATACAATTTTTTCAGTGTAACATAACATATTACAGATATTTTTGTACGGAGAACTTAACATGGTCTCCTTGGCTTCAATTTGATCTATAAACTATAACTTGTTAGCAATATAGATATTTTTATAGAAATTTGTGGTAATATTTGTGTTATTCATAAGAGGCTAAACATTTGATGAATATTTACTCGCATGGATCTTACCAAGACAAGCTGTCGCGGAAAAATCTACATTTCATATCGTTGCAGATTATTCCTTGGAAGGCCTCATGCCGGATCAACCGTACCTTATTTTGTAAGAATTATAGTACTGAATTTTATTAAGAAATACAATACTATTATACGTAGAAATACAGTATTACTGTATGAGAAAATTCATTTTTTTAGTCGTATTGCCATACGTAAGCGAGTGCAGCTTATTTTCTTGCTAAATTCTCGCGTTATATGAGGATATTGTATAAATCACGTTTATGGTACTAAATTTAATGCATTCGCCGACTCGCTTGCTACTAAACACCGCACGTGTCTTCATCTGCTTCTTCCATAGTCAAATGAATAGGAGAGGCGCATATATAATGTCGAAATAACGATGTCGTAGGAGAGCACAGGAGAGGCAATGAAGCACAGCAGCATGGCGCTATTATATAGTAATGTTCGTTTGCGGTTAATTAAGATTTAACAATTTCCACGGTAAATTCAGCTACTCGAAACATCCGTTTCGTTTCGCTGCTTACAAAAGTAGTGTATTCTTTCCCGGCGATTTTAATTACACTACGCGTGGCGATATCTATTTCACTCGCGTAGTAAGGCTTCTCGTTGAATATTTGTACAAACGGCCACGGATGCATTCGAGTGTGTGATTACAACATAAAGGAGAAACTATAAAAAAATGTATTCCCTCTTTTCCGTGTCATGTGTGCTAACTGCAAGCAGACCACGAACCTGGCAACGAGAAATGCGGTTATGATTCGAGCACGCACGCAATGCAACGGAAGCTGCAAGGAAAAACGCGGTAACAAAACCATACGCTTAACGCGAGGCTTGGCGCTACGAGTATCTTTCTTTTGAAAAAAAAAATTGAAAACAAAACAAAACGGAAAAGCTTTGGTTTGCACAACCAGGATGCAAAGGTGTGGAGTCGTATTCGGAGCGAAGCCGGCGAGCGGGTGAAGCCGGTGAAGCTCCCGCCGCGCCGCGCCGGCTCGACCGGGACGCGAGAACATTTATGACTCGCGGCGGCAATCCGCACGAATCCGCCGATTTCTAATTAACGCTCGTTACATGCTCCGGTAGACTCGAAGATCGAGTCCGTTATCCCGATTGGCGATCGACGTTGAAACGTTGAAATGGTGGGTTCGATGTCTTGCTAATTGCACAGCGACCGAAACCGCGAAGACTCCGGGCTCGATTTTTGCACCGATCAAGGAAGACGTTGATTATCAGCATTACAAATCGCAAGTTGTGTAGTCTTCGTTTCTTCTTGGTTCTGTCGCCACGAATGAGCATGCTAAGTAATCGAGCGTCATCGCGAACGGCGCTACTTAATCGCTATTAATTCCTCGCGTTAATCCGGGATGATGGTTAAACAAAACCGCGAAGAGCGCAGAACGTGGAATATCGGGCCCATGCGCAAGAAACTGCCGGTGCATCCGGCGAAATCCTGACAAAAAGCCGAGTCGCGGAATGGCGGCACTATGCCGCCGTATATTCCGCCGATGTGTTAATGGCAGGAATGCAGTTCGATTTTTGTGCTGTTCGCTTGGTTGGTGGACTCGCCAACCGAGTGCACGCATACGTGCGCATTTAGCAGCGTGATGACGTGCCCGCCGGTCGGTTCTCTTGTTGCCGACCACCTCGCACAAGGTAGAAATACTGCGCCGCCTCTTTTTTTTCTCCGTGAACCGGCCGCCTTCCGTTCATTTCGAGTCCCGAGTACGGATTACGGGGAAATAACGAACGCCAGAGTGCAAAGGTCTCGCAATATGGCGATTATTTTACGTTCTTATTGATTCCATTTTAAGAAAGCCGCCTGACGGGCTCGCACCTGCTATATAATTCATTATACACGGACGGAATCGATCGAAATAAAGTGAATTATTTCGAAATATTAAAAGATAGATGATCGAGATATTATCGGAACAGCTTATGTTCGTTTGCCATGTTCATTCTGGTTCCCGAGTTAATTGCGCGGTTCTCCGCTTGTTGCAGGAAACATCAGGACCAAGGCGGTGCTCGACGTCGAGACGAAAAGGGGATACTGGTTAACCATTTACGTCCAGGATCACGGAGTGGTTCCGTTGAGTTCGAGTCTGCAAGTAAGTTTCAGCAATTGGATCGTAAATTATAGAGATTGTTGAAAAAAAGAAATGTTAGAAAAATCTTAGACATATATATAAATAGGAACTAACATTCTCGATTAACGAGCTATTTAATCAAATGGTTATTGCTGTTTCCATTTTACTGTTCCCTTATTTTTAACACAACTTAAAAAATTAATTTTATTGCAATTCAACAATAATTTCACCGTTCGCGCATATCACTCTTCTTCGCTGCTATACAGATAAACAATCGATTAATTATTTTCAAAGCAAATTTATAATTGTTAAAACTACCTAGTATAAGAGATGGAAAAAAAGTTTTCAATAAAAGTTTCATGGTTACAAAAATATTTTATAATAATGATAAAAAATTGTTTTGTTCAATATATAAATAATTTTTATTTAAAAAATAAGAAATTAAAACTATTCTTTATCACTATTACATAAGAAATTAAAACTATTTTTATATAAAGTATTTTTATATAAAGTATTCTTAAAATTATTCATCTACTGAAAACATTTTAATCAATTTTTTTATGTATAGTTTATATATAATCGATGATATTCACTCCAAAATAAACTCATTTTAAAAACTCAGGAGATGAAACACTCCTTTTTATCAAAGGATCCCCTAATTTCATCCCCTAAAAGTGCGTATGGGTATGTATAAAAAAATGTATCCCCTGACTGATTCTAATCGAATGAATGCGTCACTCACATTGGTTGCAAAGCCAAATAAATTAGATTAACGAGCAAAAAATCATAAAGAAAGATTGTCAAATAAGGATGCTTTCCAATTGTTTGACACATCTTGATTCAAACGTAGCAAATTCACTTATTTTCAGTATTAATAAATAATTTAACCCTTTTAATTGCATATTCTTTGTTGTCACAATAACCTCATAACTTTGAAAGAATTAAATTATTTATTAACACTGAATATGTGAAAACCGATTTGCACTCAATTGCACTAATTGCCGTAATCGTCGACACAACGGTATACATCCGACTAATACCCTCGAGCTGAGTACGGATGTGTAATGTTGTATCGACGATATTATGGTAATTAGTGCAATTAAGTGCAAACCAGTTTTCATATTTTCAATGTTACTAAATAATTTAATTCTTTCAAAGTTATAAAGTTATCGTGATAACAAAAAATATGTAAATTAAAAGAGTTAAATTATTTGATAATATTATTGAGGCTTCCACAGCTTTTTATATAAAGATTATGTGTTTCGCGGATTTTCTCCGCATCCAAATCCATTTTTGGAACGTTTCGTGAACTTTTATCAGTCCATTTCATCAGAGCGAGAAACAGCCTGATACTGAGCTGTTCCTCCAGACCGTTCTTTTTAGTTAAATTATTTATTAATACTGAAAATATGTGAATTAATTTACTACGTTTGTATCAAGATGTGTCAAACAATTTGAAAACATCCTAAATAAGAAAAAGACAAACGTAAATTATACTTAATTGTGAATAAAAGATTATAAAAGGAAAAAACAAAGTCAAAAGACAATCAATGATTTAAAAGTATCAAAAACGAAAACTGTTAAAATTGTGGAAATCTAAGTTATAGTTTTTTTTTAAATCCTCCAAAGATACGGGATAAAAAATTGAATGCAATTGCATCAATACCGAGATATTCCAAACAAAGTTGCGATTTCTTCTCTTTTTTCCCCAGTCACGAATTTAATTTAACATACGCGCGGTGATTTTATTTAATGGGTGATGAAATGGATGTCTCTCTCTCTCCGCACTTATGCAGGTCTACGTCGAAGTGCTGGATGAGAATGATAACACGCCGCTGACCGAGCTGCCAGTTTACTATCCATCCGTGGCCGAGAACTCGCCCGCCAGCGTGAGCGTCCTGCAGATCCGCGCCTTTGATCACGACGTCTCGCCCCAGCAATTCGTCTTCACCATCAGCAGCGGCAATCCGGAGGGATATTTTCTCATCAACTCCACCACCGGTAAGTCCCAAGCGTACAGCTCGCGTATCGCATCGACGGCAAAATGATACCGGTCTCGCGGCAGGATCAGAATGACGGCGTCGTCTTTAGCCACACCCGGTAGCCGGTAATAAGTTCAATCTTGCTGGACGAGAGTTTTAATAGATCCGTTACGTGGAATTATTAAAGGGAGATTGGCCGCTTCTGTGAAAAGAGTTTCATTCGAATTCTCATTCGTTATCAGTCAAATCGAAAGATGAATATTGATTCGATTCTATACTCTCGAAAAGTGAATCAGTGTATTATTGAAAAACGATAAATATTCACTGATGAATTATATATAAACAATAAGTGTAACACTAGAATTACTGATTTATTTTTAGAAAGTATATATACTGTCGATGATTCCGTATCGTAGACACGTAGAGAAAATATTATTAATAAATATAGTTTTTCTGACAGATAAACGCGCACGATCTATCTTTATTTTAATGACTTGCTTCTCTCGGACTTAATAACGCGATTCCGCGATATATAAACGCGTTTAAAGATACGTTGTTCTTACCTCCCTTGACCATGCATGCAAATCCGAGTGATCGAACGTCGTCCATATTCATCAGTCCTTTATCGTTTCGCTTAGCCTTCCTCTTCGCGTGAGACGTTTGAGAATTATATTATGAACGATGAGAGTGCCTATCTTGCAAGTTCGTTAGATCTGGCATGACATCGTCATGCTTTTGACTTCGAAACCTTCGTAAATAACGTAAGAGGACGAACGCTAGCGTTACGTTGTTTAGTGCGACAAAATAATACATGAGAACGGATGTGGAACGGAAAATACATAATGCGCGGCAGATAAGAACTTTATATTTTCGCACGCCAGAGACTTTGCGGATGGAGCGCCATTTAAAGTTAAAAATACAACAAGAATTTTAAAGTGATGTGTGAGGTTGCTAGTTTATTGAACAGGTATTATTTTCGTCTATCGAAATCCGAAAGTTCTCGAAATGATGCTGGTTCTTTACCGATTCCTGGCACTCAACCAGGCGTATCCTTACAATGGAAATCTCATATTCTTCAAAAGTTGTTTGCGATTGGTATTAGTATGCAAAATGAAAGTCGATTATATTGAGGAGATGGTTCACAATGGAAAAACGTCGGCCGACGTTTGATTTGTATTCATCACCGTCAACCAATCTCCGGAAAGTTCCCCTCCGTCAGCTGGCCAATTCGTTTCGCGTGCTATCCATCCGCGAAACTTTTAATGTTCAGGATTGCGCAAAACTTGGCCTGGCTCACCCGCGAGTGGCGACCTTTTGTCGTTTCACATGCGAGGAGAAAATGGAGCGAACGGTCGATTGACCCAACCTTAAAACGTGGCTCGACATATGTGGTATTGCGGTTGTTCTTCACCATATATCAAACGGAAATACTTAGTTATAATCAATCAATCAGCTATAAATGTCATCGGATTAATCAATGTTATCATTGATCAAGTAGCACACTCTCTAAATATAAATCAGTGGATAATCACTGATATCAGTGCCAAGTATGTCACTAGTAATCAGTGAATTAAATGTGAGATCCCTAATCTAGCTAATCTTTATTATGTGATCTAATTAACCTTGTTTTAGTGCTTATATTCAATGAATATGTTATTGGAAGATTAAATATCAGTATTTTAGTTATTAATGCTCAAACATTTTTTCTTTTTGAACTTTATTGATTATCAGTGTCAAGTATACCAGTGGATAATTAGTGATTATTCACTGATTCAGATTTATAGAGCACGAATTTTATTTTTACATGGTTATTATTGAAGCTTGATCTCGGAAAGTACGTTACAGTAATTATTTCTACCTTTGATATACTTTATTTATTTATATACATACAGATAAAAACAAAACTTCAAAAATCGATTTCTTTCCTTTATTTCTCGGTTTTTTATTGTATTATACTTTTTATGTGCATTTAGATTTATTATAACAAATAATAACAGTGAAAAGTTTATTTATTATTAATAATAGATTTTAATTGTTAGATGCAGGTTATTTCATTCTTTTAACAAAAATTGGGGATGTTAAGTAATTAGATACTAGAGAAGGATGATATTATTGATTTTAATAAATCAAGAAGAAATATGAGGTATCACATTCCTTGCTGCAATTTCATTCTTATATATTCATTCATTAAACAGAATTATACATTCTTATTCCTAATAACTTTTATAAACTTCACACATTCTGTCTTCAGACCTAATTATTTAGATCTTAAAATAATGTGACTGGGATCTGAATAGTTGCGTTATTGCCGCTACTGGTTGTGCAGAAGACAAAGGCTGCATTCAGAAGATAAACAATTTAATTTTACTTATTGTTAATCCACTGGTTCTTTATCTCTTGAAGTGAATATCATGTTAATAATAGTTTTTACAATTTAATTCTCTTATTGTCAATGTCTACTGGACATTTTTTATCTTTAAAAACCCATCTATAGTACTAATAATATGATGTAAATTGTAAACTATAAAAATATCACCTGAGTCGTCAAACTGAATGACACTGATAGATCGGTATATATTATATGTAAGTTATGGATCTAAAAGCGTGAGCTCTATATTACATATATTATATATAATATCAGCTAATAATTTGATTGCTTATAATTATTTTATTTTTTTGTATTAAGTAGAGAATATTTGATTTTAGTTAATTTTCCAAACGTACTGCTAAATTATTGTACAGTAATTGTGGGATCTCAAATACTCTACTTCGACGCTTGATTATCTAATATTTTATATGAAGTATAGAAGCTCGAATTGATAGTCGTTCACTTATATTAGGTGTAGTAAAAAGAAATTCATTATTTTTGCATGAAATTGAATGGAAAAATAATGGATTTCTTTTTACTACACCTAATATGATTTTATTCTCGTAAGAATAGTCGCGCAACCCTCATCGAGTTATCGGATAAATAAAAAGATTTCTACCATGCTGTTTGTCCCGTTCTTTCTCTAACAAATTCGTTTTTTTTTTATGTTATCTTGGATTACATCACGGAGATGAAAAGATTGCATCAACGATTGGACAATAACGTCCATTACGAGATTGAATCGGATGTTTCACGATCTTTCTAGTAATAGCGAGCATACTGTCTGATGGGATGAAGTATTATTCCTTGTTTGATATTCTGAATTGGAATACATTGTCAAAGAGAAAAGTACAGATAGATATCATTGCGAGTACACGAGTCCAATGTTGTACATCGGAACTATCAGCGCTCTGTCCCAGTTTCAGCTCGACAGCAATGCTACTCCACCAACAGCAATTACTGCAATGTAATACAATGGACGGACGGGCGGACGGTTTCCAAATTCCGTGTAATACCGGCTAAATTGGTTTCCGCCACCCCGAAGAAGAGGTATCGTCGATTTTATTGCTGTTCGTCTTCGCGTGCGATTGGATTATTATTTATTACCAACGTGATGCGTTGCCTTTTAGGGACGTCGCTCGATTTTTGCGATAGACAGAACCGGTTATATTGGGTTGTCCGGTTGCAACACGATTAGTTGGACTAAAGCGGGATAAAATGGACATTTACGCCACTGCCGCGTTTATCTCCAGAGAGCGCAACGTATCGTCTACTAGTTTCTCTACGGCAAATACGCCGCAGATTTCTATTTACTTCGCGTTATTACGTTCCGTGGAGAATCCCGCGTATAACGAAAGCCGAGGCAACGAAAGAAATTGCGGTTTTTACTAATGACGGTGTTATGATAGCTTGGAGTCACTGTATAAGTTCAAGGGAACTATTGGATACGTGATACTCTTTGCACAGCAGGTATAAAACTCGAGTCTCACAAACTGTTTAAAATTTATTTTACACGATCCAATTTAATCAGTAAATTTATATGAAGAATTTTTCGTAAAAACTAAGTCCGAAAAGTTAATATTTTCAAGAAAAATTTTTCGGAAAAATTTCTCATCTTCAAACCGTTTATTGTATAAATATATTAATTTTTTTCTGGGCATCTAAATAGAGGAACAAAATTTTAGGCTTTCATTAATATTTTGAAGATTCATCAATTAAAAAAAATATAAAATCTCTGAACTTATTTAATTCTTATACAAATTTTATATTGACCACCTATGTATTTATTCGATACTTACATTTATGTTTTTTTTACATAACATTGATAGTACATTCAATTATGTAGTTTCATTGTGCACACTTCTCAATTCATTGTCTTTTTTACAATACTATTTTTTACAATACTATTTCATTTATTTTTTTATTTCAAGTTCTTATTTGTATTTTGGATTATCTCTAAATTCATTTTAAGTCGAAGTTTAATATCGAAAAAAATGAACAATCGTCGTTTTGAAACGAGGTGCTGCGCGAGCTAACATTATTTCGCGACTCATATTAAAAGGTCTTCATCGTAAAAGCGTACCATCTTTTTTCAAAAAGAGTCGCTACCGGGAACTTGTTTCCGCAATTAAATCACCGGATCACTCGATTAATGCATCACCTCGCTTTCGCTACGTGCGGACGCCTCTTTCGCATCCGCGTGCACACATTCCGCGGGCATCAATCATCGGCCGCCGCGGTCTCTCGATTAATTTTCACGAACGCCCGATAACAAGCAAGGAGACTGAATTTTTTTAATCTACCGGGACGCGCGTTGCAGGTAAAGGCGATGGAAAAGGCCAGGCTCGGCAAAAAGGCTACTCCATCATGCACTCTAGAATGCACGTTGAAATAACGCGTCACGGTATATAGCATGTACGTGCTTTACGATTATACTGTCGCCTCTCCGCTCTCATTAACATTATTATGTAGCGCAAGGCGATACCGGTGTGTTGTTTTACGATCTAAGACTATATGTATACCTAAGCCAGTGTGTGCACGCAGAGATAAAAGTATAAGAAAATTGCCCGCGGAAGAGTCATGTGTTATGTTCAAAAAAGTAATAAGTACGTACTTCTTAATGTAAATAAAACAAATGCTTTTAAAATATATTTAATGTTTTTATTTCCAACCATTTCAATTACGAATGCAGTGTATTTTATTTTCTCTGTATTTGAATAATGTAAAATGATATTCGTATTGTTAGATATTGAAAGAGGTAATCTAATTCCTTAAACAATATTTTGATATTTTAATCTTCCATGTATGTAAAATATAAATCGATCCATTTCTGTGATTAATTTCAAAATAAATGATGTCTGTAGGTATATTGTATGCGCTTAGTATAATAAATAATAAATTAATTTGAATCAAATTTAATACATTTTCTTGAATGAAATTGTTTAATTCCATTATTTTTTTGTTTTAATTAAATTAATGTATTGAATAGAAACAATGGTTGCCTATAAAAATGGTTAAAAATAACTTAAGTATAATTTAGCACTATAAATTTAACAGTGCAGGGGAGATTTTTATTTAAAAAATCTTCTTTACAGAAAATGGACAAGAAAACATAAAATTCATAATTTATTCACAATAAGTACATTCTAGCTTAATAAATAAAAAAACTTTGCGAAAATCATGTTTATGATCCTAGAAGTTAAATTCTCGATTATATTAATATACTATTTACAACAGATACAAATACTATTTGTGCAATAATCCAATTTGCATTTTCGCTCATTTTATTGAAATAGCATATTTCAATTTATATCTTTTTATGTAACATAAATAATTTTGAAAAATATATAATCTATTTTATTCGTCATTAGCTATTTTTTTTTATTCTTCGTTAATAAATTGTTAATTAATGTTTACTTTATATATATATATATAAAATAATAATTTTTTCAAAAGACATTTTTCCTGTACAAATACTTTTTGAACTTACTGTATATTCTCCTTAATGGAGTATTTCGGATAAAAGGTAACACCCGAAATATGCTCGGACATATATCTCAGGTGTAACCGACGTATTCACACGCGGCAGCTCCCCAATTATAGCAGCACGTAACTAAGATACGACGATGGAGAGAACAATGGTGTATACGACGGTACGAAATTAGATTAGATAGATCTTGGTCGAGTAATGCGACCTCGCCCGCGGGAACGAGCTTGCACAAACGAACGGCACACGATCTCGTACCTAGTCGGACTAATCGTCCGGTTAAGTCGCGTTTTCGGCGCGTAATGCGCCACCACGCAAAAATGTTCCCTTGCGTTGGGGTAGCTAAATAGAACGTAAAACATAGGTATTAATTAGACCCCCGTTAAGCACTAGCGGCACGGGACGGGTAGCTTTTAGAAATCCTCGGCTTTTTGTTAAACCGACCCTAGGCGTTGCAAATATGCCCGACTAATTTCATTAATTACACGAAAAGTGGAGAAATACGAGATTTTATTCTGTGGATATACGTCGCTGATTGCCAGCGATGTTATTACTATAAACGGTCGCAATTCATATCAATTCGATTGATGTATCCGCCGCTTTTAATAACGGCAACAAAAATGGCGGAACTTTATCAAAATATTAAGGTATTTTTTTTTCTCTCATTTTAATAAAAATATTGTACACGTTATTTTTATACTAATGGAACACTACCGCGTGATTGAAAATATCATCGAGAGAACTCTACTTGTTAGAGGAAAAACTCCCAGTTCTTCAACTCTTTAAATTTTTCGCACCATGAAACTCGCAATTGTCTTAATATAAGCGTGAGACCCCTGCAGGCAAATTTCATAAAACGCTCGCCGCACCGCTCGTGAAAGACAGATAATCTTAGCTCGTCATAAGGGAATAATCCCGATAAAACTTTCTCCCAGCAAGAGATGAGCGGCCTTTAAGCGGCCTTCTCGTTGCACCGGCGCCGTTAACCCGGAAGCATTTTTCACTATCATCATAAAATATTACTCCGTCGAGCGTTCCACCCGGTACTTCAAGGAGAAAACCGTCCTCGCGACGTCCATTGGGACTTACGCGCGGCAGAAAATAAATTCATCGTTATCCCGGACAAAGAATTCTTATTTTGTGACGTTGCGCCGCAATCGGCAAATGGCGCGGCGGCGAAAATCATGTCACCGATAATATCGTAAATAATTTTACCTAACTGCAGTGGTTGATTTCCAATAACGAATTTCCCGTTGCCGAGCGCGCGAGCGTGGGCGTGCATTCCTATCAGGCCAAGGGTAGACATGGCCCAGAGGGTGAGGAACAAAAACGAAAAGCAATTATTTAAATGCGTTCTACAGCACCAGAGCTCTGTACATTCGCATTCGCGTTCGCGGCTCGATCGAACGGCATTTCCCGCAATTCCCCTTTTTTTCCTGTCCATCGCCGCGCTTCCGCTCGCCTTCCGTACGCCTTTTCTATCAATCCCCCTTTTTTCCTCCTACTTCCCATTTCATGATAAAAAGAATGTGCTGAAGGCCGCCACGTTTGAAATTGTCGACGAAATCTACGGGAAAAAGGCGCAATTAATCGAGCCTCGAAACGGCGCGAATTCGATTAGAGCAACGGAAATTAGATTTGAAGATCTCATACTCTTCGGCGTGAATTGTTTCGGCGCTTTCGTTCCACCGTGGCTCAAGCGGCCCGATGTAACGCAACGCGTTTAACACGCGATCGACGTTAGCCGACGAAAACGTGAACTAGTTTGTTTTAATGACGATGCCCGGTACCGTATCAGTTGCACGAGTTCGGATTCACGCCATACTAATCATAACGGGGCCGCAAAGCGAGAGAATTACGAGTTCTTTGGCACCGCCTTGTCGGCGCGGCGGATCGGAGCTCCGAGCGGAACGACAACGGCTTCCTCGTAATTCGATTAGCAGAGCTCGCGGTGTAATATAAAATCTGGGCCGTCAGCGACACTGCCGTCATCGGAAGCCGTAAGACTAATAAAAAAAAGATCACTCTGGCTTTATACAACATGGTTGTGTGCTAAAGGGCTTCTTTTTTTTGTTTGGCGGTGTCGCTTTGTTGAAGCGTCACGCTTTGCATCTCGTGGAGGTTTTTTGCGCGAGACTTACCTTCGCTAGGTAAACTTCTGTGTATCATCCTTGTGGTTATCAAAAACATCTCTCTATATCTCTATATCTCTAATATATTTTCATTATAATATAATATTAATTTATAATATAATATTAATTGTCCTTTTCGAAATAAATAATATAAATAATATTTGTATAGCATCTAGGAATATTATATGCTTATGAGACATGTCTCAAAAAAAACGTTATCAAAATTCAAGACAAAATTTTAGCCGAGATTTTGTCCATTTGCTGGAAATTCGTTAACAAAAAGCCAGAATTGGAATTTCCGGCTAAAAACTGAAGAAGTAACCCATCATGTTATGAAAGGATTAATTATTTTACAAACAGTATTTTGTCAAAATTGGGAGATCTAGCGCTCGAACTGCCGTCTTCTCTTATGAAAGTTTTCCACAGAGTAGTACACCAGAAGAATTTCGTCCCTTGTCAGTTACTTCGCGTCCACAAATTTTTGCTCAATCGAGTTTCCGAGCGGAGTTCGTGCCCATGATGAAAGGGATTCCGTGGAACGTAAAATGAAGCTCGATATCGCGGCAGTACCGTTGAAAGAGACGGGGAGTACTCGGCGCACGGCAAAATCTGAACGCTATAATTTCGTCGAGCTCGTTCCATCGGACCGATCTTTGTCTCGGTAAATGGAGGGCCTTCCGTTCGTTGCAATTCGAGGGTTGTATCGCTTCCCTCGTCCTCCACCCGCGGGATTTTATCGAGGGAGGGTCTCGCGCAAAGTGCCACCGTTTTACTATCCTGCCGCAGCACGGAACGCCGCTCGATCCCGTTATTTATTAATCATTGAATGGTCTGCTTAATCTCTGCACTATTCGTATTACAGGTCTCATCAGCACCAGTGGTAGGAAGCTCGATCGTGAGAATCAAGCGGAGCACGTGTTGGAGGTAAGTCAAATAATTGAACTTTTTTTTTCGAAGGGATTACAGTATCTTTGCGCACAGAAAAAGAAACTTTCGAGAAAATGTTTACTGTTAATTGAAGAATTATTTTATAAATTGTATAAAAAAAATATTTGTGTAAAAGTATATATAAAAAATGTTTTATATATGTAATCTTTAGATATTTTGTGAGAAAACGATACATAAAAAATTACAAAAGTTGTTTTATTAAAAGTTATAAATAACTAGTTTAAAAATGTTTTTAAAATTATTACAAGAAAAATGTTATTCTTTTAATAACTTTGAACTAGAAAGTCTCTAGATTTTTTCTACTGAGAATGATGTGAAGTTTTTTAAGCTCTTCCATAACAATATAATTGTGAATAAATTCGAAGCGTGAATAAATTTCGAGGAAACAAATTCTGAGCGCATCATGTCTTCGCAGTTAACGATGCTTAGACGATCTAATCAGTTTCAAAATCGTTAGAGCGAATAATGTTCCCTAATGACGCGCTAATGTTAACAACTAATTGATGGATTGACGCATCGTTTCTCGTTTCGCTTCATTCGTTCGTTTCTCAACAATACTATCGATATAAAGTTTCTGGAAACTGTCGTTTTTGCCTTCTCTACTTCGTCTGCTCGTCGGCGCTCGATATATTGTCGAAGTGGAAATGAGGAAGAAAATCGCATCCTCCGTGAGATTGAAAAGTAAAATGAGGAAAATCTGCTGTCTGTGACGATAAAAGCGAGAAGGCTAACTTGAGGATAGCACTATGAGAAAAGGGGTAGTATGAACGAGCGGGGAGAGGACGGGAGGCAAGAGACCAAGAAACGAATGGACGACTTGGGACAACGACGGAAAGAAAGAGGGGTAAAAGTGGCAGAAGAAGGAAAGGGAAACTTCGGATAGAACAACGCTGAAAAGGGTACAATGGTTCTAAGAAGAAGAGTCGTAGGGTGAGACATCGGGGAGGCAAGACATTTCTCTGGGGAAGGTCGGCGCGGCCTCCCGGGGAATTTCTACCTACATCGGGATTAAAGGAAGAACTCGCGATAGTCTCACGTCGTGTACGAACAGTAGACACAGAAATTTTACCGAGGCGATAAAAGTAGGGAAAGAGACGATACCAATTTCACCAAAAGACTTCTATACGATTGATAGGATAAACGGCCTAACTTTATCCTCAATGTTTTCCTTCCTCTACATCCACGAAGCATCCCATTTTGAGAATTTCTTTAGCTGATAGACTCTCAACTCTTTTCCCCAAAGTGCCGGAACTGTTAAGATGTTTCAAAGCGTTTTATTGATTAAGTGTAAAATATTAGTTTAAATAGGTGTCCGAAAAGTATATTTTGTTAATAAATACACGGAAAGAACTGACTTTGCTGAAATAGCTAAAGATTTAATTAGATACAGATCTGAAAATAATTTTGTTAGGCTATTGAAATAATTATATACTCTCTAGGACACTCAAGCATAAGAAAAAGAGAAAAAAAAGTTTGATATTTTAGCAATTTTGATATTTTAGCAAGCTTGAGCGTCCTACATAATTGTTTTGTATTATAAAATATTCGTAGAAACGTACTTCAGACCGCTTACGGTATAAATACTGTAAATGGTTGATACCTAGACTTAATGCTTTTGAATCACATTATAGGTCAGATCGCGTATAGGTCTCTCAGTGTAAATGTAGTGTAAATGTTATAATACAAAGGAGTCAAATAAAAAAAAATAAAACTTGTTTATCTCTCTATCGATCACTTTTCCGAGCGTGTATCTGTTTCTTATATTATTAGATTTGTTCACGTTGTTTGAAATTCTCAAAGTATCTGCTCTTAGTATCAGAGCAGATACTTGAATATTTTTCTTTTTAATTAGATAAAAAAGTATTTGGGTGTTGGAAGAGAGTAAAAATGAAAAAAGGACAAGCAATGCGAAGAGTTCTTTTATAATGTATAAAAAATCTTATGCACATATACTCTTTTATGAATCTAAAAAAATTAAACGTGTTTATTTAGACAAATATTAGCTCGAACACTTTACCAACTTTAACAAATAGTTTAACACGAATCATTTTCAAATCTGTATTTAACTACATTTTTAGAGAGAGAGAGACACAACACAACAAAAAATTGTTAGTTTTTTTTTTTTTAATGTAAGAATGATTATGACGGCTGTTCTTATGTTTAAAACTGTCTTAAGTTCAATTTTAAGTTATCATAAATTAATCATATAGCATCTTAAGATCTTATTATTTGTTTTTAAATTAAGAACTGATTATACATGAATACAATCGACTTATAAGCAGAGGATTGCTTATGATGTCATAAATTCAAAAAATTCAGATTTGACCTTTTCCCACTAATTTAAATTCCGACTTTTTCCTGAAATAGCGTAATGATTAATAATAAGTGCTTATGCTGTCGATAAAATTTCATTCATAGGACTCACAATACGGCAGTAATGTTCGTGAAATTATGTAATTCCGTAAGTTCCGAACATATGCGAAATAGTTTCTAGATTTTATTTTTATATGGATTTTTAAAACGCGTTCGAAAATTTCTGAATTATTCACGACAGTTAAAGTGGTTCTGATACTATAAAATCGCATCAGGTAATGCCAGGGAAAAAAAAACATATGCGGAACATTACGGCAGTAAAGTATTTCGTGATTAACACAAGCATATGCTCGTCCCAAATTAAATTGCACGTTATTGGTTTTAATGGCCGTACTCTCATTCATTCGCATGTCGCGCACAGTTTAAATTTTCGATGCAACCCACCGACTGATCTAATTAAGTGCACTCTGTAACAAAATAGGATATTGAAAATCAAATTGTATCAGCGCTTTTCATTTTAAACCGTACATCAATATTTGTTACTAATATGACTAAGGATTATTTGACGAAGGACTATTGACAAAGTTCAATGCTATTTATTTCGAGACAAATATTTAAAATTTATATCACATAAATAATATTTTCTGGAAGATACACAACGAGTACATCCCCTAAGTATTTAAATCCATCTCGTGTGAGTCTAATTTCGTTAGATATCATTACGGAAATTCTCTGACGGATCCGTAACGCGACCAGGAAATCATTTTAAGAGTCTTTGATCTTTCGATGCGGGTTGTTAACAACATGTTTGTGTTCGTAACCGAGTTAAATGAGTCTCGGCTCTAAAAACAAGAGTTCGTGAAAACGATCGCTTCCCCTATGTCCCTCCCCGTACCACCTTCTTGCAGAGAAACTTCGACAATTTTGCAAAGTCTCTCCGCCACGAATAATTAATGAGTGTACGGAGCTTTCTCTTTTAGCGCTTTCTTTTAACGCAAGCTTCGATTACCTTTTCATTATCAATCACGCGGATTAAATCACTCGTTCGGTATATTACGCTCTTTAAGTAAAAGAAGTGAAGTTTTTAACATCGACAAATATATTTTCATATAAGTATAATATATAAAGTATCTCCAGATATATTTTCAATAATCATAATCATGTGAAAATACAAAAAATATTCACATTACAGAGATCGGTGGAAAAATTAACAGAGCTTGCTGAGATTTAAACTCGGAATCCTTTGTTCTCAAATCTAGCATTATTGTTAGTGTGCTACTCTAATGATACTACACTATTGTCATAATTATTTCGGTCATCTATATATACTTTAAATGATCTTATGGTTGTTTTTATTGTTCTGCAATATAAAATTTTTTTATATTGCAAAAAAGTTTTTATAAAAAATAAACATTAATTAGCAATTTAACTATGAGTTCCGTCTTAATATAAACAAAAAATTTCGCGGAAATAACTATGTAAGAGCATGTAAATACATGCTCTTGGAAGCTAAAGAATCTTATATTAATTATGGAAAAAGTAGCTTCAGTCAAACTGGCTAAAATTGTGATATTTTATAGCTTATGAAATGCTGATCAAAAATTTTCATAAAAAAGGAACAACCACAAAAAATGAATAGATTCTGTTCATCCTGCTTATCATTTTTTATGATTCATGATGGAGACTTTTGATCAGCATCTCATAAGTTAATCGCACTTTCAGCCAATTTAACTGTTTTTTATTTACTTACCTAATAAGTGCGAGTCTTGACTATATAAATACTTTTAATACGTTTAAAGAGTATAATTTTCATTTCCGCCTTATTAAGATAATATATTTTGATTAGAGAAGTATATAATCTACCTATTTTATTTTATATTAAATTGCTAATTAATGTTTACTTTCTAAAATTAAGATTCTTTTTAAGATATCTCTCCTGTACTAATATTTTTTAGCACTCACTGTAAGAGACAAAATTTATATGTGTCACGCAAAAGTAATCATAAGTCAATTAAACTTTATTTTTTCATTAGTATTCTATATTGAGCTTCTGCAAACGATGAAAGAGAACAATATACGCATTCAATTATGTCCTTCTGTATTAGTTATAAAAATCCATTTTATTTTCGGATAGCACAATCCGAGTCTATTATAACTATGCCGAACATTGGCGAATATTGATATTGGCCGAAACAGCGATATTGGCAGCATGCTCATCTAAACGAAGTGCATATTCTATAGTTTTCGCGCGGATCGTTAAATCTTCTTTTTATGACGCTTTCGCTCGCCAAACTCGTTTATCTGTCATCGATATACCGCTTACAGTGTACAGCCCGATGTCAAAGGGCGAGGCGGCTGGCTGGTATTTTGGCATGAAAGGTCAACCGAGGTTGCACGACCTGGTGACCGGAACGACCATGTCCCCCTTTTTCATAATTCCACGCATAATTTACGAGTATTCCTGTGGGCTCTGCTATGAAGAAGAAACTATTTCTCCACCGACCACGCGTATCTCGCGCCACCAGGCGCGCTTTTTTGCATACTGTAATACGGAAAGCGCTCGATGAATCTAAAATATTGACAATACCGTCTCACTTTCGACGGCGCGGGTGCAATGACAGCAGATCACACTACGTCCTTTTGTTGTTCGATATGCATCGACCCGAGCGATTGAGTGAAAATATTGTGTTGCAAAAGCGAGAGCGATATAGAAACTGTCGAATTCACAAATATGTGACGAGTACTAGCTGAAGGGCTTTATTGACGTGATCATTGCGTTACCTCTTTTCAGTCAGGCTTTTCAATGTCCTTCTGTTTTCAGATATATTTTAGCCACTCCTCCTATTCAAAGTGAGCGAGAAAGTTGCTTACTACCATAGAACAGACCCTCTAACAGCTACTTGAAGTATCCGTTTGAGAATATTTCATCGAAATTTATGATCGACCAGGCATACTTGAATGCAAATCGAAGTCGCCGATAACAGATAATCCGAGAAGCATGTAAGAATCAATTTTTACTAAACGTATCACTCTTGCAGACGCTGCAGCAAATTTCTGAATTAATTTTCCTGTCTTCTAGGAAAAAAGATGAGGACGGATAATTCTGATGAGAAATCGAGAAAGTTAGAAGTATTTTAAAAATGCAGTAGATTAATTGTCTGGAATTTCTATTTGGTCATGCAAATTTCTTACTATACTTAAATAACTTCGAAACGAAATATTTTTCAGCATAAGTATCAAAGTATAAATTGTTTTAATCCCTTTAAAAAATTAAATGACTATAATTTCATTTTTTTACGATCTGCTTGTTCTTCCAGATGTTCTTCCACTTAAAGATGTACTTATTATTATTATTATTATTATTATTATTATTATTATTATTATTATTATTATTATAGGTACCTGTCTCTTAATTAATTAATAAAAAACTTATGAAAAAATTTTACAGATTATTCTAGATCGCATTTAAAATACACAAAAATTAGCGACAGTTTATTATCTGAATCAGAAGTTATTTTTAAAAAAGTAATATTTTCTTTAACCCTAATTACTTTAATAGAAATGTATGGAAAGGTATTATGAAATAATGACAAAATCTCAATTTGTTTTATATAATTTCAAAATGATATATATAAAGTTACACTGCGATGCAGAAAATAGTTATCTTGTAAATAAACGAAATATTCATTTGTTTCTTAAATATTGTATTTTTTTAAATTTTAGCTTATAACATTAAAGTAAATAAATTATAAAAATGTACTGTCCAACAAAAATAGAGTTACAAATATAATTTTTGTATATACAGTTTGTTTAATGTAAATAATATGTGCTATATACTTCTATCATATCTCTATTAATGAACTGATTGATTAATTGTATAAGTTCGCTTAAGACCAAAGAGATTGTATATATAGAGTAGAGGAATCAGCTAAGAATGCATGAGTGAATAGAAAGAAACAGAAAACGAAGTGGCCAAAGAGAATCAAGAGAGAGTGAAGCGGATTCACCCGGAAGCCGCCATGTTTAGTGCACTGTTGAAGTGAATAGGAGATATCGAAGGAGCGTAATGGAACATACGGTGCTACCGCATTAGTATTGTGCGTATGATATATGTATACATACATACACATGCACATTTGCGGAAGTGCACTAGATATGGCGGAACCAATCAGAGAAGAAAATCACTATCCACTTCACCCTCCTTTGATTCTTTCTGGCCATCCCGTATTCTTTTATCAATACGCTGTGAGAATCATTTCTTCCACATATGTTCGTACGAGTCTCCTACAAATGGAAGATTAATTTAATTTCGGTTCAATTCACTCTATCTTTTTCACTTTTTATTACTTTATCTTTTTCTAATTCTAAAAATTATAAAAAAGTAATACAATAAGTTAAATCAAAATTAATCTTATATTGGTGGAATTGGGCCTCAGCCGCATCCAGTTTTATAACATTAGCACTAGAACCTAACCTAGACTATAGTCTATAGTTGCAGCAAGTTTAGGGGGG
>Ga0157364_1000826_pt1 | contig 23764 bp, 10 predicted proteins | sample AttsexASBM2_FD_111476 | JGI IMG/M metagenome (GOLD analysis project Ga0157364, IMG submission 111476) | Fungus gardens microbial communities from leaf cutter ant in Ribeirão Preto, State of São Paulo, Brazil - Atta sexdens ASBM2 | ecosystem: Host-associated > Fungi > Mycelium > Unclassified ...
ACTTTATAATTATAATCATCTTCTTCTTTCTTATTCTTAATTGGATTTTCGCGTAACATCGTTTATTTCTTGTAAACGATAGAAGCGTGCGGTACCGATGATAACAACTGGCATTACTACGATTACAACTACAATAGGAAGAGGACGACATTATCTCTCCTGCGGGGCCAGTCAGGGGTGACGGGGGTAAAAAGTATTCCGAGCGGAATTTGCCACGCGCGGCTCCCCCGCAAAGACACGGCCGCAAAGATAAGACCGCGGCTATATCGTTGCGCTCGTTCGCGGCTATTGAGAGAATAAGTCGCTCGCGTTCGGGTCAGACTTCTTACTCTCTTATGCGCGTGTTTATCGCACGGCGCGTTTTGCTCCGTAAATCCGGAGTTGGCCGTGCGATGCGCCGATTATAAACGTCAATCGCGAATCGATATCTCATCCTGTGTTTGTGGCTTTAGTATAAAGATTGAGAGGGGAGATTCTCTGGGTGGGATTGAATAGGATTCTGTGCAATGGATAACGCAGTGCGCGTGAAAGAAACACTGCAGTATGAGCTCTGCAGACGGAATAGTGATATGATCTCACGAATGAAAAGAAAAATGATTTTTACATATATCGATTTCCAATGACCTTCTAAATCTCAAATATCTTTATAGAATCGTGAAATGGTATTGAATTAAGTGATACAGTAACATTCTGTATATAAACTTTCATTCTCTTTTGAAAAGAAAATCCATTTGTTTTCCAAAATGATTATTTCGTTCGACGGCGCATATAGGAAATTACTATCCGAGTCGTTATCTACCTGCAAACTTGTTATCTAAGACTAATTATTCAAATAAATGGAAAAGTGGGAAAATTATCGGGTCGCATCATATGAATCATGCGAGTTCATCACATCAATGTGTAATGAGTAGAAGATGAAATTGTAAGAGGTCGGCCCGTGATCTTATTGCTCTTCGTACTTGGCGTAAAATATGTAGATCATATAAAAGATATATTTGGATATGAGTTCGGAAAGTCGAGTATCTGCTGATTAAACGAATGATGAAACTCGTCTAATAGACATACTCGGTGTAGCCTTTCATTTGTGATTATGTTGTTGCGAGTATAATGTTGAAGTCGGGGCAAAAGCTGACGTAATATTTAAGATAATAGACCTCTCTATATAAATAACAAGTTTTTACGTTGATGATTATTTGCACGGATTTATGCGCGTCCTATCTGTGGAATTGAGTGGAAATTTCTACTGAATACCAGAATGAGAACACCCGTGGATTTGAACATCTCGCCGTCACTTTTCTTTAATTTATAGTGAGTGGCTCGATATTAATCATGGGACATTGTTGCTCTCCACGTTTGATGTGAAATATATAAATCATATAAAAAAATGAAAATAGTTCAGAAAGTCGAGTATCAGCTGGTTAGAAGAATGATAAAATCACTCGTCTGATAGTAGACACATTCAGTGGCCTTTCATTTGTGATTATGTTATTGCGGGTGCAACGTTGAAGTCAGGGCAAAACTTTCTGTCTACTTTTCTTATGCGAAAATCAGCGATATGCGGTATCGATAATCTAACTAGTTTAACGTATTTTAAATATTTGTATCTTATGAATTATTTCAGTTTAAATCATGTATCGCAAAGGGCGATCAATACAGTGCCGACTAGCAATGGAAATGTCGGTTCCGTAGAGGCCGACAGCAACAACAATGGACAAACCGCGGCTAGTCTCCACCAACTCTTGTATTCCTCCAACGAGGAGTACCCGCCAAATTCAAGCGCAACCAACCACGTTTCTTCTTCTCAGCAGGGAAACGAATTAAACGAGGATTGCCGGTGAGTTATTAAATCTTAATTAATTATTATAAATTATTAAAAACGAATAATATAATTATATTGATATTATACAAATTATACAAAGATTTATATCACTCGTGTATCACTTTACTCGTGTGATGTTTTTAATTAAAGTAGCTAGTGAGGCTTTTACTAACATTTCAATCGATAAAAGGTTTATATTATTTTATTAAAATATTTTATTGTATAATACAATAAAAATCTCTTAATTTTTTTATTTTAACATAAAATATCTTCCTTCAGTTTTCAGTACGTCTTAGCAGCCGCTACCAGTATCGCCACTAAGGTTAATGAAGAAACGCTGACGTATCTAAACCAGGGGCAATCATATGAAATCAAGTTGAAAAAATTAGGCGATTTATCTGCCTATCGTGGAAAGATTCTAAAGGTACATTAATCACCCTTAAATACGAAAGAATGCTTATTCGGATGCTTCTAATGTTTGGGTAGCAGCATCTTAAAAAACGCTTTGATAGTTTCCCACGAGGTAAACAAGCGAGCTCATGCTGGTGCAGATCATTTGATAGACTGCAGATTCTTTTTAGATTCTTTAGCTAGTTTAGGAAATTATATAATAGGAAAGAAGGCAAAATAATGTAAAGCAATTTGTATATATAATCCCATATTAATTAATAATCAAATTATAAACTCTTCAAATAACTTCCCTAAATATATAACAAATAATATGCAAACATAACTTTCATTTGCAACTACTGACGTAATCATTGCCTGATTAACAACGTTGCTTGACGTTTTAAATCTTACAATACAGATGTATTTAATTGTATACAATTAATATTCTGCTAACAATTATGCAAATAAAACTCTAATGCCCGTTTCTAATATATAATATAATAGATTAATTTTAATTTTGGTTTAACTTAGGTTTAATTCTTCATTGTTTCCCAATTTTTTAATTATAAGACATGTAAAAACGTAATTCTTTTATTCGATTTATCTTGAGGTTAAAATATAGATGATTCGCAATTATAAATGCAAGTTAACATGATTGGCATGAGCTCACAATGTGCCCTCGACGTTCGAAAGATGTGAGTCACCCAAACGGTGCTACAACGCCTCTGTAGGGACATTCGACCTTTCTGTTCCAGTCGACGATTCGCATTTGCTTCCACGAGCGACGGCTGCAATACACAGAACGAGAACAGATGTTGGCCTGGCAACGCGCTAGGCCGGGAGAGAGATTATTAGAGGTTGACGTTCCTCTCAGCTATGGTATGGTAGATGTCTGTCAACCATCGCCGTCCAACAACAGCGTGGAGTTTATGTGGGATCCTACGAAAGAAGTCGGCGTTTATATTAAAGTATGTTAATCCCTGCTAACGAATCTTTTCATTCCTAATTCTTTCAAACGCGATTAATCTTTCACTTTTGCATAGCTATATTCTGTATACTCGTATAATTCGACGAAAAAATTATAAAATTTACAAATTTATTTTACGAATAAAAGTCCAATATATAAATGTGATTTTCCCTAAGATGTTCCCTAATAGCATAGGGATCTTGTGGATGAAATGAGCGCCTCATTATACTACATACATCCAAATCCGAAGTCCTAAAGAAGTTCATCCAGGCATTTATAATAGAATTGTTCCTTGGAAAAATTTAGAAAAATCCAAAAATAGATCCCACGGATTACAGATGGACTTTAGAATTTCTTATTTTTATGTCTTGTGGACGTATGTAGAGCATAATGAAAGGCTCATTTGATAATCTACACCTACAGGATATTCTCAGGGGGCGCTTAGGACATGTTATGGAAAGTTTTATCGTTTATGACATTAGGCGTTTATTTATTAGAGCTAAAGACATTCTAAAATTTCCATCTTATAATATATTCTAAATATGTCCCAGGATATTCAGAACGTATTCAGGAATATCCTGAGGACGTTTTATGCTGTTATGATATTTATCGAATAGATAATAAGAAAAAGTAAAATAAAGGATATTCAGAGTCAATATCTAATATTCCTTATTTTATTTTTTCTCATATTTTTTGAAAGGGAATCCTTATTCTGTATATTTTATTTATATATCTATCGGTTTTATAATAATTGCTGGAGATTATTTATGTTGCAAACATATTTGTACTTGCGAGTAGGTCAATTGCATAAGTACTGAGTTTACACCGAAAAAGCATGGTGGCGAGAAAGGCGTTCCCTTCCGAATTCAAGTAGAGACTCGATTACCAGGAGGACCACGTCTGCATGCAGCCTCATGTCAGGTGAAAGTCTTTAAATTAAAAGGAGCGGACCGTAAGCACAAGCAAGATCGTGACAAGATATTGAGACGACCTCCTCACGAACAAGACAAATATCAACCTAGCTACGACTGTACCGTCCTCTCTGATGTAAGCTTTTACTGAAAAATTCTCGCTTATAAATAAAATAAATAGAAAAAGTATCGTAATTAAAATCTTTAAAAATAAAAATATTTTTTAATTTTTGTCCTCTTTTTTTTTGTTATAGATTCCTCTGGAATCCTTATCGCCTTCAAACTTGCCGCAGAATGGTGGAAGCCCATACGCTTCAACAGATGCAATGTAAGTTGATTATTATATTAATTCTCTTTAAGTATTTTTAATCGATTGCGTTCTATAATAAACAAAAAATCAATTCAGTAACAAATTGACAATATCATCATACGAAAAATGCACATGCATAAAAAAATTATGAAATGAAATACGCTATATATAAATTATTGAATGTCATTATAGAACAGGTGTATTGAAATAACATTTTCCATAAAAATGGATTTGCAGTTTATAATATATTACGTTCGGTTATGCATAATTCAACAGAAGTAGTACCAGTAGTATTTTATTAATTTATTCTGTTAAAATAAACGCATGTTAAAATGAACGCAATGATATTCTGGTTTATTTTTATATGAAAATATTAATGTTGCGAAATGTTTAGATTGGAATTAAATAATCAAGGTATTTGATTATTTAAGATTATTTACATATTTTAGATTAAGTTAAATACCAAGATATTAGATTATTTAAATAAATAAAAAATTGAATAATTATGGACAATATTGTCTCTATAATTAATTGATATTATTAATTTGACATTTATTATATTTTTCATGTTTATTTTCTTTATTTGTAAAAGAATAATTTCAAACTTTCTAAAACTTTTATATTATTAAACTTTTATATTAAGTTTGTATTTTTTTTATATTTTTTACATTACACATTTAAATTATTTAGATTATTAAGTTATTAAGTTTTTAACTTAGAGATATAGCAAAAAAATTAAACGTCTTGTTAGAAATATAAAGACTTTTCGTATAAATTGAAAATCAACAAGTTTTACAGAATTATTCAGTGATGCTTGCAAAAGTTTAAGACTTTTATCTTTGTGCAAGAAATCTATATATTAAATTCAATTATACACTCAACAAATTAAAAAAATAATGAAAGATAAAAATATTGCGAATTTTATTTTTACCGTAATATAGCGCTTCTATATGTTTGAGTTGAGTGCAGTGAAAATCTATGAAAATCTTATTACAAATTCCTACTTGCTGTAACTCGCGATGACTTACTGTACAAATAGCCAACTAGTCGATTCTGGATACGGCGAGTTTTGGGCGCCCACCTAACTATACATAGATGAATCATTCGTCTCACAATAAATCAAATGTTTTGTGTCAATGGCGTTTTTTTGCTTCTTTTGAAAATATCGACGTGCAAAAACAAACATTGCAATTGCATACATCATGATATAACTATATGTATATTTAAATGGCTTATTTTTATCCCAGCGATATTTTATAATTTCTGGTAGTCCGAATTATTATATATACAACATTCTACAGCAATAACGACATTTTACATCGGCATAATATAAGAATCTGTAAGATAAGTCTCTTCTTTCTCTTTTAATGCCTTTGCCTCGATTTGTTGATTCGTGCTGAGAAACACGTAGTCAGACAAGTTTTTGCATCATATGGCGTTCTGTAAATACCTGTCTCAAGGATATAAATAGCAGTATGTTTCTAATAAATCCGATTCATTAATGTCCTCCGATCATTGTTTTTGTTTCTGCGAGTTATTTATATGCACATAAATTCATGCAATTATCACGACCTTCACAATGTTATGGCGCAGGTAGAAATAAATGACAAACCCATGAAAATAGAATTGCGTAGTGACCGTACTAAAAAGATTATCTATTCACGATTGTTTTTGATTGAAATGAAAAGAGCTTAGAAATAAAAACTGATATATTACATTTTTTTTTATCCTAGCATATTGTTGGTAATGGATTGTTAGATAAAAATTGATCAGTGAAAAGCAAAGCTAGAAGAACATTTTTTGGTTGCAATAAATCTATTTTTACAATGTAGATTAGTTTTAATCTTAATATAATTCATTCTTTATAAGAGTTAGAAAGAGAGATAAAGAATAGATTAAACTGAGATTAAAATTAATCTACATTGAAGAAATGAACGTAAAAATAAAGATTGAAGTTAGTGAAGAACATTTGTGTGAAGATATTTTGAAAGTATGACAAGGAAAAGTTTCTTCTTTGTTTTTCTCGTTCTCTTTCTTACAAAAATTAGGAAAAAGACAAGAAAGTAAAGCTACCGATTTTTTATTTCTTTTCGAGGAAAAGAATTGAAAAACGTCTGTCTTTTTATCATCATCATCTATTATTCTTCTTTTACTCCTTGCTTTATCAAGATAAAGAATGGAGTCCAAAGAGAGTTATGCACTTCTCGGTTATACCAGAAGCCACTGCGACGTTGTCAGAGCTCTGCAGGCCATTCGTGGCTGGGTGGGAATTTATTCTGGTGAAGGATAGTGGCGGTGGTTATGCCTCCATCAAGAGTTCCTCTGTAGTGGTAAACGGGAAGTGGGGGACACGGAGGTAGACGTCGGGCATCGCCGCCAACAAACTGGCTTGAACTGGCGCGAACCGGCGTCCCTGTCTCCGCCGATGGCGAGCCTCTCGATGGAGGGGAAGTTGGAAAACCGGCAAAGACCAAGGAAGAAAGAGAAGGAGAGATATTCTGCGAAAGAGAGACACGAGGCACGCGAAAAATTCCGAACGCTGTATATTGCGCGTAGCCGCGTATCGATTTCTGCTGAATCCATTCAGGCGCGTCCAGGTCGCAAAAAAGCTAGATATCGTGCGATAGTTCATTCTTGAATCAGAATGACAACCACTGCGATCAAGTCTCATTGCTGAACACGTATTTATTTTACGAATGACATGTCATTCGCATAATTGCCTGCGATATTTATTAATCAATATTTTCCTTGCTACCGGTGCCGAAAAAAAGTATATAATTTCTTTTGCCTGGATTGAGAATCAATATCCCACCGAGCTCGCACGAGCAACCTTGAAGTGACTCCGCCGGGCATCACTCGGAAAGAAAGCGACTGAGCTTGCAGTCGCTCAGTTGCATCGTACACGCGAGAACCGGTATCAGTCCGAAGCAGTAGTCTTTAACTTGTTCTCGCTCGAAGCGTTCAAGATAGTGCAAAGCTCTCGGAGAGAAAGATTTAATTTCTTCAGCATCATTTTGGTTTAGCCGCAGATTGGTTTTCTTGACGTTTGCATCATTGTTTAGTGCTCCGATCCATAGAGAATTAATTGTCTCTAAAGATAAGAGACAATTAAAGATGAAGAGGAAATCAGCAGAGTTTTGAAGTTTGTTGTATCGGAAAATATTCAAAGTTTCTGTACTTGCGATTTGATTGTTCGCTAGACAAATTTGTAATAAACTAAAGCTTGTTAAGCTTCGTTATATTTGAACAAGTCACCTGATTTGTGTAGTGCCAGGCAAAAAAAGAAGAGTGGGGCTAAAGTTATCGTCCGAGATAACTGAATTAATCTTATTGTTAGTCCGGTATATTCCGGTATACGCGACAAGGTTCCAGCGCGGTGACTGAATCCATCAAGAAGCGGATCGATCGGGATTGCCAGCATAAATAATGTGCTCGACGACCGTATAAGGGGTGTTAGCTTCGCTGATCGGAACAGTTCATCCTCGCACTGTTGATGTATCCGAATTGCATCGTGATCGGGGGCGACTTAATATTACGCTGTCTTTTAAACAAGTAATTACTTTGCTGTCCCAAATATTCGTGGTTCCCTTCGCGAGGAACTAAGTGTAACGCAATCAATCAACCATTAGTCATGCAATAAAACCGCTGACGAGATCACTTGTGACAGATAGCTTATGACAGCTCCCGGCCGCGTTTAATAATAACACACATGTGATGCATCGAGCGATTTTCTTCAGGCGATAGTGGTCTTCTTCAAGTGCAGTTAAACATTGAATTGATATATCGTGAGTGAGTACCGTTCAGGAATGCCCTCGTCCGTCGCAACAGATAATCGACTTCCAACAGAGTGTACGCGAATTTCGCACGCACTTTTAGTTACGTTGATTGATAATCTAAACTTCGTGGTAACACGTGATATTCTGGCTATTTACGTGCTCCTATCGCGGCAGGATCATCCCCTCAGATGACGAGCAGCCTTGCCGCCGAAAAGCTGACGCCAGGGCGGTTAAATTGAGTCTTGTCAATCAGGGCATGTCCTGTTTTTCCCGATTAATGGGAATTTTATTTTTGAGAAATCAAGGAGACAAGAGAGAGATTTTGAATAGAACAAAGATTTTCCAGGAAAAATGATATAATTTCGAGGAAACTTAATTTAGATTCGTGAAATCTATTGATAGTTTTGAGAGAAAAAAACAACGAAATTATTGTAGCCGTTTATACAGATCGTGCATCAGGAAATATCAATGAGATTAATTGCGCAACTCAAGAAGCATTAATCGTTTCTAGGACTGATTGTGAGTTCATCATCTAATAATCTCAACATTCGTCTCTGTGTTATAAAAAGTAATAAGATTTATAACTTCGGAATATGTAGAGAGAATTTCTTGGAAGAAGAAACAGGATGGATATACTTCACACATCGAAGTGTCTCATGAGACAATAGAAAATTGCGTGCGATGGCAAACATGTTACACTATAATTAGGCTTGATGCAAAGTGGCAGCATGCACATGTCAAGAAGATAAACATCATGGGCTCGGTGACACTCTCGCGGATACAAAGTTCATTCCTTTTATAGAGGTGCATTAGACAAGTGGAAGACAAATAACGAAGTTCGAACGGCCTATAAACGGTGAAGAAGTGTAAACCAATTACATTTGACAAAAAAAGAAAGATCTTCAGATTTTTAAGGAATCTTATTGCGAGATTCCGCTCTTTGGATCACGGGATTCTGCATATCTAGTGACTATTGCAAGACGACGTGTTTGCACGTGACTTTGTATATAAGAAACAGGGAAAAGGAAAAAAAATACACACCGATTACGACTCGGAGATTTCAACTCGAGGCCACGTATGAAGATCAGAATTTCGAGAGCGTTCGTTGGCGGACAAACGTCGCCGAGTGACTAGCAATATCCGGTTTGCGGCAGACAAATGCAATTCGACTGACACGAACTTATCCTATCTGTCGAGCTGAGCTGGAGCTCTTTCTGTTATTCAAATTCACCGAGCAACTTAATTATTATTTGGTGAATATTATATACCGCATCATTGATCGACTCGCGTTATATCACGAACAGCCGCGCGATGTGGACGGTCATCTACTGTAACAATTAATTGTTATTCGATCGAATTAATAAGACGAAAATTCGAGAACGGTATCTCTCGCTAATATCGATCACGAATGGATGGAAAGACGCTTGGAGAACGGTTGGACGTTCGAGCGTGCGGGTGCATCACGTTTATGAATGAACGCGTGAAAAGTCGGAAGAAGGCCTTTAAAGAGAAAAACAGTTTGCCATAAAAAATTTCTTTTGGTTCAATCATCAATATTATACTCGTCATGTCAAGAGACTACTGGAACTTGAAAAGCTGCTGGTCCATCAGGCGGCCGCATTATCCGCTCGATCAATTTGTTACGTGGCTTCTGGAACACGAAGTAGTTGTGAGCGGTGGTCCCCCGCATGTACAGGTCGTAGCTAAGTTCGTCCATGCCCTATCGAACGCACGAATGAAGAGAGGATACATAATGCGAGGAGGACTAGTCAGTCTTCAGATAAGGAAGCGTTGGGATACGAAGAAACTCGACGGATGCAAAAAAGTCAAGCTGATAGTTCGTTTAAAGGGACATTCTGCGTAAGGATATGCTAATGTTTTTTTTTTAAGATATTACTGTGCATCTTTAATAAAAAGATGAAATTTTAAAAAAAATGAAGGTTTTTAGCGGCTACACATTAAAGGAGGAATGATATCTCAATCCTTTGAGTTAAATAATTTGAGTTAAACATTTTATTATCTTTAATTAAATTTGAATTAAATTGTTTTAATTTAAATAATAACATATTAGTAGAACATATTAGTAGCGATTTATAGAAATGATCAGAATAACTCAAATAATTTGATATTATGACTTTAACAATATATGCATAAAAATATCGGTAGCGCGTTACATTACGTTAAATATTAGTCGTAATACGTACTAATATTAGTAGACTGATATTAGTAAATTCGTAATATTAAGTATGGGAAAAAGTTCGTGGCATTTTTTTAATGCCATCTAACGGGAAAAACGCCACGAACTTTTTCCACACCTAATATATACATAATAGTAAGCTTACATCACGCATGTTACATTATGATTTTGTTTGTACGTTGATATAAGTTTACAGTTACATACAGACTTCAGTTAACTATTCAATATTTACTATTCAATACTAACATAACGCGTTCAATATTAATAACGCGTTCTTGCACAGAAAATCTTACAATAAAAAATATGACTTCTTGAATATCACATATGCCAATTGAATCTTACTTTAAATTCAATGCCACGGTTAAAGAAAATGCTTTGCAACGTTTAAGTTATTTTATATTTTTATATCGTTATTTAATTAATAAATAATATTAAAATTGTATTTACATATAATTTTCGCATTTAACTTTAATAAAATTTGAGATTTCAAATATATAATTTAATAATATTATGTATTACAATCACCAATGTATGCCCATTTCACACATTGTGTGAATTGTAATATTTAGTATTTACATGTGAATTTGAAATTATAAAAAATCAATTGCATGAAATTAATTTTCTTGTTTTATGTTATATGAGAAAATTTATATCAATTGACTTTGTGGAAATTCAAACAAATAAGTTAACTCATTTTGAACATACATGTGAGTGTTACTTTTACTATGTCTTTTAAATTTTTATTTGAATTTATTATTATAAGAAAAGTTATTTTCATATTGATTTTTGTCGGGAAACGTCTATCTGGAATATTTCCTGGAATGTATCGTTTTTTCATGTACGTAAAATTGTTCAGCTGTATAAGTGTCAACAGTTCTTGATTTATGCTGCATGCACAATTAATAAGACAGCTAACGTTTTATGACGTACCTCAACGAATATGCGCATCTGAAGTGCGTTTTTATGTTATATCGGAAAAATATAGCAAGAAAATCATCGCGACATGCCGGAAGGAAATAATTACAACCTCATAATATAATTATATTGCAAATGATAGATGCAACAATTTAACATATGTAAAATGTCTGCATTTTTATAAAATGCATTTTTATAATTGCATTTTTAAATTTTTAAGAGAAACCTTAACAAGTAATTAATATGCTATTGACTTTGATATTTTCTAGATCACCACAAACACGCACGACTATCGGCAGCAATTCCTCTCCGGTAGTCGCCCCATTAGCACTTTCGGTTTCTAATTCTGGTATCGTACCATTGGTTCCGGCTTCAGATGCCGTGAAGGAAAACGTGGGAACGGCGCCGGCCTTGCCATCGCCCGCAGCCATATTGCCAGATCAACCTTGCATTGAAGCTGATGTTAGTTTGACAGCACACAAAGCTACTTCCCCGCAACAACTAATCGAGTTTATAAAAACAGTAAAGATCTTTATTATAGGAAATTAATTAATTTTTCGATATTATATTTTTTTGTTTAATATTTTAAAGTAAAGAATAGATAAAAAAGAAAATATTTTATGTTATATATGCATAATAAAAGCGATGTGAATTGAGTAGCTCAAAATTTGATACAATCATCCTAATTGTTAACTTTATATTCACGATTCTTAGAGAAAACGCTTTTCTTTACAAAAATATAGTTCGAAGATACGAAAACAAATTACATGCTACTAGAAATATATTTTTGAAAAAAAAAGCGTTTTCTCTAAAAATTATGAATATAAAGGTAACAATTATATAAAAGGATAATTGCATAAAATTTAGAGCTGTCCAATCCATATTGCTTTTTATGATAACTTTATATGAAATCTCGCAGGGTGCCCCATGTATCACCGAATTACCACCCGACGCAAATGCCACGCAGACAACCGCCTGGCTTCGTGCCAGCCGATTCAACGCGTTTGAATCAACATTTGCAAGTTTCTCTGCATCGGATATTTTACGCTTGTCCCGAGAGGATCTAATCCAGATCTGCGGCGTGGCAGATGGCATTCGATTGTTCAACACATTGCATTCTAAGGCTCCGACCCCGAAGCTTACTCTCTATTTCTCGTTGGAAAGTAATGGCTCACTCTGGAGAGTCGCCTACCTCGATACTTTAACGAGCACCGCTCTCACAAACAAGTTGCTCAATGCTCTAAACTTGCCTCACGACCGACTTCACTCAATACTGTTCCTAGGACCACAGGGTATACATGTGTTGGTCACTGACGAGCTGGTAGCAAACATGAAAGACGAGAGTATGTATCTTGTTGAGACTATTAAAGGTAAATTTTATTTTATTATAATTTTATTTATGATTTTGAAAAAGATTTTGGAAAGACTAATAACGCCAATATATATATTTTTCAGATCCGGCTAGCGAGCGTTACAAATTATTAATAAAATCAAAGATCATTTGAATAATTTTTGTAAATTCTTTCTTTTTAATTATTATTTTTTATAAATAAATATGCACAACATAATCAGAGAAGAAAAGAGGAAGAAGAAGCAGAAAAATCGATAAAATATATAAATATTTACAAAAGATTTTCGGTATTAGTTTTATATTACCCGGAAAAAAATGTTTTGTATATATATGAACATATTTTATGTATATAATTGTATATAAAATATGTCAATTTTTTATATAATTTTATATAATTCTATATAATTATATAATTCTATATAATTATATATAATTATATATGAAATTTTTTTCTGGGTAATTATATCTATTATCTTTTTGCATTATCATATACTATATTTACAACACAACTGTTGAAATATACTCATATATATAGTCATATATTATAAATTGCACTATATATTATAAATTGCACACATTATACATAGCACTCAAACTTTCCAAGTACCCGGCCTTCGAATGTATGCAAACATATACAAATTGAATTTATACTGAGTTAAAATACTCAATTTTAGACAACTCTTATTTGGAATTATATCCGTTAGGAAGAATGTAAGATAACCAGATAATCAATTTATTTAGAAGAGAATATAGTTTATACAGTTATATATAAACAATAGAATCTAATATTATTCCATCCATTATTGTAGAGCATTTAGGAGTCATTTACAAGCTTTCATATTATTTTAGTAAGGACGACAGATATATATAAGATTTTTATATACATTCGCATGATTGGGATGAAAGTGGGATAGTATGGGAGCAAACTCGTAAGTGACCAGGTCTTTGATTCGATCCTTCATTCTACATACGGATTTAAAATTTATAATCTGCACGAAGTAGATCTCTGGAGAAATCCAGGGAGATTGAATTAATAACCCATTCCCAAAAATTTAAACAAATAAAGTCACTTTATTAATCAATTAATGTTTCCTGGAGAATATTAATTAATTAATTAATATCTTCCGAAATATATATAACAGAAAATGACTAGATCGCGTGCAAAACTTAAGATATATGATAGCGAGAGGAGATACAATCATTCTTCTCCTCTCTTCTATTAGGCACTAAGAACTAAAAAAGTTGAAGGGTTCCTCAACCAACGTAGTCTTTTTGTGCCATTTAAATATTATGAAATTATGAATATTTTGAGTTTATTATAAAGTAGTTATATAAAAGCGTATGTTTTTGGAATGCAAACTAACATGTAAAATTTCAATTATCATTTTATAATATTATTAACGGCGAATTTTTTAAAAAGTATTTAATGTGGTAATATATATATGTATTGTACTCAGTAAAAATCAGAATAAGAAATGGAAAGATAAGAGATTACGTAAAGAAAAATAAGATTTATATATTGTTTTTAGTACAATTTATGAAAACGATCGGTTTTCGATATATGTGCCACGCTAAAAATAAGTAGAAAATTTTAATTTTGTATATAATTGTTACTGTTTTTTGTTGACTTATCAATTTCTGTTTAAAATATGTATAGATTTTAAACTTTTTTGCTTTTATAAACTTTTAACATGTTAATATTGTTAAGTAAAATAAAATGACGTTATTATTGTAAAACAATTAATAGAATTGACTATTACAAGATTTATACTAGTTCAAGTTTTTAAAAAATAATGTTTTTTGTCTTTATTAATAATGTGCCAATATAGACGTAATTCTTTCAAATATGTAAAATAAGATAGATATAGTAAACTGTAAATTGAAATAAGAGAAACATAGTAAACAAAAAAGATAGATATATTTTCATTTTATTAATACAGACATTACGTCACGGGAAGTACGGACTGTACGGAAAGAAATGGAATTTTTATACTAATATTTTTAAGATTCTGAAATTTTGAAAATTTCATTAAAATATGATGTTTAAAGTTATAATTGTATAGATTCCTTATATATTACAATACTAATTTTATACAAACATCAATGCAGCTTATTGATAGCTAGTGCCTGTTAAATAATTTAATTTTATTAAGAAATATATAGTTTATATGGTTGTGCGTTTCCATATGAAGGATATGAAATAATAACACATTTTATAATGTGACGAAAAGTATATTAACAAATCATTGACTATCTAACAAATATAATTTTTATCATGAAAAATTGTACTTGTAACTGGACGATTTTATAGTGTGATATCAATTATGAAAAGTTCGATATATACCGTAATTATAAATAAGTATGAATGTATGTTATTTAGTAATACAGTTTATTTTTCTGTTACAATTTAACAGTTGAAAAATATATTGATATTTTGAGAACGAAAATGTATATGTCGATTTATATTAACTTTGTTGTATATCTTATACAAGTGTTAAGTTAACGAAATGGCTCAATAAATACTTCTTCATGCCAATTCTTATTATGCTTTGTTTTTTTAAATTAAAAATTAATCTGTCAAAGAAAAAGTTTCCAAATTGTAAAACTTACTTTTAAATTTATTATAAGAAACCGTTCGCCTATTCGTCAATGAAATTTTTCTATTAAAACATTATTAAACACAAATAATCGTATGTTATGTTTGCTTCTTTTTCTTTTTCTTCATTTCTGCTTTCTGTTGCCTTAACTTTCTCTTCTCTTCTTGACGTTGTTCTCGTTCTTTCGTGCGCCAATATAATCTGCGCGCAACAATAACTGTGCGAACACAAAATTATTATTAAATAATAATAATTATTATTATTATTAATAAATATTAATCTTATAATAGATATCATTATTAAATTATCTAAGTTATAGTAAAAATGCCATCTGATAAAATGGTTATTATAAAAAAATATGAATTTAATAAAAATCTCGTATAATTTGCTAAACAATAAAATAAATAATTTTATTATTTATTATTGGTTATTATGAAAAAATTCTCAATCGTTTGAAGACGGAATATACACATAATACAGTAGTGTAATTATATCTAATTTAAATATTATGCAAATTTGCAATGAAAAGAAAGAAATATATATGTATATATATATATATATATACCGAGCAAAAATGTCACAATCGATACAGCAAAAATAAATAAAAAGAAAGATTGGTACGATGCAAGCCACGTATGCAAAATCGTGTTCCTCGACTTTTGTAGATTCTTTGTTAATACATCAAAGGCGCCCTTTTGAAATTCCTCCTTTTCCTCATTGTTCAACTGTTGATATCTTTCGATCACCTTTGCAAGTTTTTCTTGTACTTCATCCGGTATCGTACTGTCATTTTCAAATGGATTCACAAACTGTTCTTCCATATGGAGCACAACGAGTACAAGAACTTAATTTGGAAAAGAGTAGCAGAGGTCTGCACAAGTGCGGGATAAAAATTACACTGATTGAATATGTACAATCAAACTCAGCAATCGAGTGAACTCGATTAGATAAGGTATGTTTCAAAATACGCTGAGATACGATAGTTTCTTCAACGAAACAACTTCGGAAACTGCATTTGGGTACACTCGGCGAAATAGAAGTACTTATTAATGCCTCAATAATTTACAAATGCAATGAACGATATTTCAGTCTTTGTTGGATTGGCAAGACAGAAATTATCAGACTAATTAAAGATGTTATAAGCGTTAATCAACTAAAGATGATCTATCAAGGACATTCAATTTATCGTTATTAATTCAATATTTATTAAATGGGAGTGCAAATCTATCGACAGAAATTATATCATTTTTCACAAACTGAATAAATGATCTTTTTGAATTGAGTTTTATGATTAATAAGAATTAACAAAAATATTTTATCTTAAATAACTAGTAAATATAGTTTTAAATTGGAAATTTAGAATGTATATTCTTTTATTTCCAAGAAAAAATTACATATATGGACATTTTTAATATATAATTATATAATATATAATTAATTTATTAAATTATATTTAATATATAATTATATATAATTTTATATAATTACATATATTTTATATAATTACATGAAACATTTTTTCCCGGGTTAAAAAAAATTAAATTCCCAAACGTAATAATGCGTCAATAATTTTGCATTATTTACTCGCAATTTAAGCAATACTGACAAATGGTAGGCCAAATCGTAAGATTCGCTCGAGTATATTTATCTCTGACGATAAGATTGCTAATTAAAACATACTTCGTCTTACTAATAAAAATGATTATACGAATTAAAAGTTGTAAGGAAATATATATATATATTTGGAAATATATTCTAAAATAATAAATCTATATATATACATATATCATGTAATATATGTGTAATCAAATATGTAATAATTATTCACAAATATTGAAACGTTTGTAATCGATTATATTAGCTTAGTAAAATTCTCGTTGAACTCGATTTATTATAAAAATTATTCATTTTGAAAAGTAGTTATAACTCAGAAAGAAAGTTACGAATGAAATGCATGTACACGAATGTTCTTATAATAACTTCTTAATATTGAACCATTATTAATGAAACAGGTTTCATTAATAATGAATAGTATTGTATAATAAAAATATTATTTAAAATTTATTATATATTTTAATATGTAAAATTTATTTTCCATTAAAAAGATTTAAATCGATTCATACATATGTTATCTAATAAATATTTGTCTCAAGATTATAATTCTTCCAAATTTTTATAACTATCGTATCTTTTTATTACCAAAATTAAAAACAACGACATTGTTATTATATATTTGCAAGCACAAAATATGAATTTTACGAATATTAATTTAAAAATCTTCAGATCTATATGTATGTTTTGTATGGATTAAATCATTTTTGTTGTCCTTTTCTTTACTTTGCCAATTTTATTTCTTTAAGAAACTCTTGTTCTCTTTACTATTTGCATTTTTTAAAGTAGGTTTACTAAAAGTACAATGTACCAACGAATAATGGTAACAATTCCTACAAAGATAACAAAGTATAATGTTTATTAATAAAATAATTTTGTGCCGCGTGCATATCGCACACAAGTGTTAAAATAAAATTACATTTAATATAATATTGGGTTGTCTGGAAAGTTGGTGCCGACTAACCTATATAATTTAATAAATGTATACTAAAATTTAAATCTTCTGTGTTTCAATTTTCCTTCGAAGAATCGGCACGAATTTTCCGGACAATCCAATATTTATTGTAGCATCATTTACCCATTAAGCAAAGTAAGTCATATATCATGATTCTATTGAAATTACTGTTTTCTAATTGTTGTTTATAAAGATGCAATAACTCTATCTTTAGTTTTCTTTCATTTTCAATGTTTGATATTAAATCAAATTTTATTCTATGTATATCACTCTCTATTGTTGCCAATTTCGCTTCAAATTTATGTTTCCAATCGAGCATCTTGGAAATAACGTTATTTAATTCTTTTTGGTAAGATTTTTGTTTCTCACATTTATCAGCAACTTTTACATCAGAAGCTTTGCAACTTTGTAATTGTTCCTTCATATTTATGAATAATATGAATAGCAGCACAATGTACATTCCTGTATACATTCTAATTATGGAAGATTTGTAAAATAATATAATAAATAATATTAGTTAGGAATTTATAATATTAGTTAGGAAAAACGTATAATTTAAATATATTTAGTTTAAATTTAATTTGCATTAGAACAAATATTAATTTTTATAAAATATAATCTTATTGAAGCTTTAAAATTTTAATTAGCATTTAATTTTTATATTTGAAAACAACATTAGATGAAAACAACAAAAGTTAAAAATTCTTTTAATTCTTGTTTTAAATTTAATACGCGATATTGTGCTATACTAACAAGATAAGTAGAAATTAATTCTTAATAAATCATTAATTAAGAATTAGTTATCGATAAAGAATAATAAAGATATGTCCAACTTATGTGTATTTTAAATTTGAAATAATTCAAATTTATACAATGTAATACTTAAATGATAATATAATATTTAAAAATGGTAATATGATACTTAAAAACACTAAAAACATTCATTCATTACTTTAAACGGTTTGAAATTTTAATTTTAATTTTAAATACACAACGCGATTGTTTCTTTTTTGTTATTTCTTAAATAAAAAATAAAAACAAAAAGTAAAATAATTAATCTTTTCACGTATTTGATTATATGTCAATTATATTTACTACTGGCTTTATAATATTATATGCACGGAACTTAATAGTTCTTTTACCTGAGAATCATGATGTTAAAAATAAGCTTCTAACTGAAAGATGGCAATATTAATTTTTCCTATGTACTAGAAACCAAAAATTAATGAAAATTTTAATAAGATATTTTGGAAGATTGTGAATAGATACTCTTCATTTTTGTAATATATATTGTATATTAATTTTGCGACAGGAAACTGAGCAGCAAAGACAAAAAATATCTACAGAAGCAAAATCGAAAAATATCAGTTTATATACCTTTCTTGCGAGGTCATATACCTAATGTATACAAATTTTTTATATTAAATAGAGAGTGGGGTACATATTGAAGTGCCTTCAATTTAGCCAATCAAGTATCTGTAATAACTTGTAAAATACAAAAGGAAAGAAAATAATTGCAGTGCAACATATATTTAACATAAATTTACATAGGAAAATTATGTTAACACGTTTGGCTGATACATAATTATAAATAATTGTAGACATTTTGGAAAATTTAAAATTTGTGGAGATATAGATTTAGATATAGATATAGATATAAATATCTTGAAAAATATAATTTGCAATTAGACATATACATTTACAAAGTATATACTCAGTATATAAACAACTACAAAACAAATCAAATGTATACAAATTTTTAATATTAAATAAAATCGGGTACCTAATCTAATCTAACGATCTCATTTAATCTCCCTAGAAAAGACTATCTGATGATGAAGATATTTTATTTATCTGAAGGAGACATTTTATTATTTCGACCTTTTGTTTGACAAAATTCACGAAAAGATATTCGTTTACCATCTCGACCACCAGTTTCAAATTCGATGTCTGTTTCATCATTCATATCATATATATCATGTCTTTGTTTCGATGTGGATTGGAAAGCTTTTTTGGTTTTCATTCTTTTAGAGGCTTCTCTAACATTTCTCTTCTGGTTTTTCATATTTCTTTTGCTAATCTTCATCTTGCGTTTGTCATTTTTGAGTTCTTCTTCAGAAGAATTGCCTCTGTAAGTTTTCCATTTTTTATCATTTTTATTTCGATATTGAGAAACACATATTCCTGGAGGAATCGAAGTACTTTCTGTCTTCCTAGAAGCATTAGGAAGTCTTGGCTTAAGCCAATTCATAAGCTTAATTGGTGATAGTTCAAAAGATAATGTGAAATGCGGGGAAGTCTTCCTGGAATTCCTGGAATATGTTTTGACAGGCTGATCCCGACGAAAGTTTGTTGTCTCAAATTGTAAATCGGGAAAGCTAACATTTTCAGATATTTGTTTAGGGCTTATATCTAGCTTATATAACGAAACGTGTGCTTTTTCATTGCCTTCATAATCTAAAACAGCAATTTTTTTTATATATACTTACATACATTTTAAGCAGAAAGAATATTTCATAAAAAAGGAATTAATTGCAAAAGTATTGAAAGCAAAAGTATTGAAAGCAAAAGTATTGAAAAATTAATTGATATAGAATAGGCCATTTTAATGTTCTCATTTTAATGTTCAATATTATATAAAAAATCATATATAATTTTAAAAAATGGAAATATTCCCATGAAACTTTGAAAAATCGATTTTAAAAAACTGATGTTATGAGTGTCTTTCAGATAATATATATTAAGTCTGAAACATTTTTCTGAAAGGCATAAAAAAATATTTAAGTAGGAACATTAAAATGATCCATCCTATAGATGTAGATAGATGTGCACAAATAGATATATATATATATATATATATATATATATATATATATATATATATATAAATAATAAATGATATACAATAAAAAAAATTAATTAACCAGCGATGATTAAAATAAAAGTATTAATATAAATATTATTATATAAAAATTAAACTATTAGAACCTAAAAAGAATTATTAGATAGTTATCAATAATTGTAATAGAATTTTGACAATTATTTCCTATAAACTACTTTACATAAAACATATACCGAATATTGTTTCATCTTCGATTGCTTCCTCTGGATTTCGAATTTCCGATGGTAACAAATTCACTGGAAGCAGTTCATCTTGTAATACGATGTCATTCTTTTTTGAAATTAAATGTGATCTTTTTCTAAAGAATCCTAAAATCGGTGATTCTGGCAAAATTTCTTCATGTATTGTTGGCGCATCTCGAGTTTTCTCCGGTGTACTGCACGGATCTTCAAATAATTTTATGTGCTCGTCCTTTAAGGTGGATAGAGAACATATTGACTTTTCATTAATTGATTTTTCCGATTCGGTTTCCCATTCATTATCCTTGCTTTTTATTTGAGTCACTATTAACTTCTTTTTGACGGTTTTCTTCTTGCTCTTTAAGTTTTTTTTTCGTTTCTCTATTATATAAAGAATACATTAGTTTTATAGTGTGAATCTTATACAATAAAATGTTTTTAATATTCAACAATTTGAAAATATTTCTGTAGAAGATTCTAAATCTTTTATAACTATCTATCTTTTCTTAACTTTAATTGACATTAACCATTTAAAGATTCATTGATGAATTTTGATTTGGCTTCCCATTCGCTATCAGAATCTTTTATTCTCCATTTTATGTCTGATTTCCTTTTTTCCTTCGAGTATCTTTTCTGCTTGTTTTTCAGAACTAAAATAAATTAATTTAAGTATTTATATATATATTAATTTAAGTATTTATATATATTTTACAATATATAACATATTTATTTTAATTTTTAAAAAATTGGAGATATCTTACTAAAAACTATTCTTTTCTTTAATTTTAATTACATAATATAATAGATATTAGATAATTAAAATAGATAGATATACTTTTAATTGCTTTTGACATACTTTTAATTCAATTTGTTATTATAATAATATTATTAAAAGATGAATTTTTAACTTATTGTTAGACTTTATAACTTTATTTCAATCGAAAAATAATTCATCTATAATATGAAAAGTTGCAGAAGTATAATTATGAGTATATGTATAATAATTTTTTCCTCACCTCGTATCAGTGACCCTAAATTTCTTGTAATTTTACCTCCACTTGAAGAAGAACCTGTATCAATCTCAGATAAAGATATACTACCAAGCTTTATTGGAAACGATTTGTTTGGCGTGCTTGAAAATACATTACTTATGGTGACACGTTTATGCTTCTTATTTTTATCAAATGTGTGAATTATTTGTGACATATTACTGTAGATCACTGAACACGTAATTATTGAAACACTTGAAACACTTTCACAATTAATACTTTTGATTCTGATATCTGCGTTTGTTTGACGATCCATTCAGCGACTGAGTCTTGTATGTATGTGAGAAGTCGACGGATAGACAGTTTCTCTTAAGGTTTGTACATAAAATCGTGTCCGCGGTCTCCTTCGCCATATTATGAAATAAACAGATCGTGATTATACTGATTAAGAAATTGTTATTTGGCAATCTAATATTTAGATATATCATTTGATAGTGATAAAAATAAGAAAATTTGTTATAAATTCTTTTTTTCGAAAATATTTTATTATAAGAAACTTCTTACACAAAGTATTTTGCATGCATATCTTTTGAAAGTAACTATGTGTTTTCTTTCCACTAATTCATCTTATTATTCTTTTATAAAAGTATTACGGTAATATTATCAAAAAATTAATAATTTACGAGTTATTTAACATTATATGTCAATATATATGCCAGAATAAGATACAAAATATCGAAAACTATTAGTTTTTTATATTACCTTAATATATTTATACTCAGAATAATTAGGGGAATCATATTATATAAAAAAATCATACAGTTTCATTTAAAAAAGTGGAGATCTGAAGTCTCAAGAAATATGATCTTGAGAAAAATTATTTGCTTATCATAATATGTGTCCCCTCGAATTGAACAACTTTCTTTTCTGATATTTTCTCATATCATTAAAGACAACAAAGATATTTTAGATGATCAAGTTAGAAGAAACATCTCCCTATATGAAATATGTTCTCATACATATCCGTATATTCTTCTTTATTTTGTAAAATTATTGTTTAGTATAATAAAAATAATAAAATAAGGAAAAAGTACAAAAGATAATTACAAGGATAATTTTCGCATTGTTTGTCTTTAAAAAAGTCAAGTTCGGATAAATGTAAAAAAACTGTACTTAATTATACATAATTATGTATAATTGTACATATAATTATGAGCAATTCTTTTATATATATATATATATGTGTGTGTGTGTGTGTGTGTGTGTGTGTGTGTGTGTGTGTGTGTGTGTGTGTGTGTGTGTGTGTGTGTGTGTGTGTGTGTGTATATTTCACCTAAACCTGATTTTTCCTAAAATAATGTGAAAATTCTCGTAAAATATTTATGAATGTTTATATATGTTTATGCATATTTATATACATACATATTCTTACATGAAAAATTTTTTACCAGGTGTGACACATATCTGTGTACCATTAATTTTTAGGCATCCATTTTTAAAACCTTTAAAAGAAATTTTGATACAGAATGTTTGGAAATTAGTGATAAATTTTTCACACATATGATAGAATGGACTAAATTGAGATGAAAAGTCTACATTTTATAATTGTTGAAATGATTAACGAGTTATTAACTTAAGAAAATAGTCCCAAATTCGCCCAGCCCCACCGCCACATGCAAGCGCGCGATAGGATAGTATCTGCCCCGCCTAGGCACGTTATTGCTCTCTCTCTCTCTCTCTCTCTCTCTCTCTCTCTCTCTCTCTCTCAAACAATTTCTTATGATTATTCTACAATATGCTTTTTGTTTTCTGTTTCTTGCTTTTTACTATTTTTTACATCTTATTTTTCTTATCCGGTTATTTATTTTATGTCGTCTAAAATAAAAGTTAACGAA
>Ga0157364_1000827_pt1 | contig 23761 bp, 13 predicted proteins | sample AttsexASBM2_FD_111476 | JGI IMG/M metagenome (GOLD analysis project Ga0157364, IMG submission 111476) | Fungus gardens microbial communities from leaf cutter ant in Ribeirão Preto, State of São Paulo, Brazil - Atta sexdens ASBM2 | ecosystem: Host-associated > Fungi > Mycelium > Unclassified ...
ACACACACACACACACACACACACACACACACACACACACACACACACACACACACACACTCATTTCCATATTTTCATTTATCGTATAAATCTTTATATTTTTTAAAAATTAGACACAATTATTACAAATATTACATTTGACAAAACGATTTTTGTATGAAAGAGAAGAATGGGGGAATGCGGTGTATCTAAGGAAAAGTAGAATATTTACGAAAAATGTTTTAAATGCAATAAGAGAAAGGATAAAATTAAAGCTGAATATCTCGTCTATCATATATGATAGATTTAATAATATTTTCACCGCGTAATACGTAAAATTATTTCATTTTAGAAAAAGTTTATATGCATCATATTACTCCATCATATTATCCAGCACATTACAGTTTTTATATTAAAAGATTATTAATACATTTTCTGATTCTGTGTTAAATTTTGTTCATTAGTATGTCATAAAAAAACTCATTTTGAGAGCATAATCCCATAAAGCTTATTATGTAAAACAAAAAAATACTGACCTCAAAACATAATTTAAAAATTTTTATTTTCGTCTTATTATTTCCCAAACGTGAACGTGTCTGACGAAATATTATGAATATGTAAATAAACTATTATAAATATAAAAAAGTATAAGACTTGAAAAATTAAAAATTTAGTTTTCTAATAATATATTAATTATTATACAATCATAAATTGTTTGTTTAAAGAAATAAAATTATATAGATTTGTTTGAGGTGCAACAAAAAAAAATATATCGATCTAACTTTAGTCGATAAAAATAAAAAAAATTTGATAAAAATATGGATAAAAATAAAAATCTAATTCTTTAGATTTTTAAATATAAAAATACTTCAATATTGAAAATATTTTTTTTTTTAAACTAGATGATAACGTTGATACACAAGCTAATGTTCAGAATTATAAATTTGATCTAACAATATTCGATTCATAAAAAGAGATGTTTAAAAATCCTATACTGGGAAGTATACTAAACTCAATATACATTAAGATAATTTGAAAAAGATAAACGAAGTGTTACCTTCATTTATCTAAAATAAAGGTGGAGATAATACATATTCTAGATAATATTTTATTAGTTATATCAATAATAATAAAATAAAGCCATTTCTTCATCTAGAAAATTATCTAAATAATTTTATATAAATAACAGCAAACACTGACAATTGTTAAATTGACTTCCCGACGACATTGTTTGTAATCGCACAATGACCGTTTTGCGCGAGCATCGTGATTCTTGCAATAACCAACAAAGATGAATTAAATCGTGCGATACGAGCGCAAAAAAAAATTACTTCATCTAATTTAAATCAATTTAAAAGTTTAAGACTGACTTCCCTATTATATCAAATCCTGGATGTACTTTGATCGAAGAGTTTGATTGAAAGTTTTCACGATGGAGCATTAAAGAGTCGTTAAAAAAAGGTCTTCTATCAAATTCTCTTTAAGGAAAGATAATCCCCAATTTCCTTCTCGTTAAAAAATATTTAAATGAAAGAAAAAAATCAAAAAGAATGTATGCTTGCAATTAGAGAAAAAAATATAGTAGTACCAAAATACAGATAAGTGACAACATATACAATGTTATATATTAAATTAATATACATAATTGAATAAACTATTTCGCAATTATTATATACTCGATTATAAAACAGTTTATTCGTTCTACGTACATTAATTCTACATAATATAAAACTAGTATAGTTGTCACCTTTACTATCACTATGTTTTCTCCGAGTGTGAAGAGACCGACAAATTACATTGTCGCTTGCTGCGATATTCTTTGCGTGCAGAATAAGCGTGCTAAATTATACGTTTAACGTCGTCAAGAGTTTGTCGGCTTTAAGGCCGACAAGGCGACGAAGAATCATCACGAACAAAAGCGTACGTATCAACGACGCTTAATCTCGCGTGAAGTAATCGCTGAGAACGCTAATTTGCCGATCCTGCTTCCCTCGATATCACAGGTTCTCCCACAGGAAACTCTGAGGCGCAAAAACTTTTTCGTCCATTGTTCCCGTCTCGGAGAAAGCCCCCGTGTTCCCCATCGTGCTCGCGCTATTTGTCCTATTTGTGTCGTTTCTTTCAACACGACGGGACAGAAGTTGCAAAAGACCTAGTAGCGGTACCTGTTGCATACGGACGTCACGGGCTCTTTCTCATATCTCTCTCTTTCTCCTTCTCTTCCACTCTCGCCGGATACGAGTTTAATGTCTCGGATAATGTGCCATCGCGCCGCGATCTCGCGATTATCTTACCTGCATAGACGATCGTCACAGCGAAAGCTTTCGCTCCGGAGGACCATATCGGTGTAACAGCTCGCGATTCTCGAGCGCGAACGATATCAACCGGGATGTATGAAAGTGTGAAAACGCATGGAAGATGTGATAATAATCGCATAAAGATAAACGTTGCACGTGTGATTGTTACTACAACGTAGTACAATTCGATACGAATGAGAATTGAACGTGTAATTTACGTACTTATCATGAAAATAATTTCGTATCTACGATGCATATAAAAATCCGGATGGAGGTCATTTGTATCGATTGTGAAATTGCTCAGACACGTGTCACCATCGCACGTGTCATATGCAGCACACAAACTTGCAGCAATGTTATTGAGATATTGTTGCAATATTGCTAGAATAGTTGGTGTTGTATAGGGAAACGAGAGCTCACGAGTATCTCACAAGGTACACAAATTTATTGGAGTGAAGACAATCAGGTTGGCTTACCTGTTGCGCGCGCATCAATTGCTGCTGCTGTTGAAGAAGCTTCGCATGCTGATGCTGATCGACCTGGCCCGGCGGGACCTGCTGCGGATGGCCTCGAGTCCCTGGACCAGCAGCACCCGGCTGCGGCATTCCACCGGCGGCTGCGGCCGTCGCCCGCTGCCTTAGGCTCTGCTGAGTGAAATTGATGGTTTGGGACTGCGAGACCGAGCAGTAGGCGTCGGCCTGATTAGCCGATGGCCCAGCCTGATTCTGCGTCTGCTGCTGGTTGAAGTACATGCCCTGCTGCGCCGCGACAGACACGACCGGTTTCAGCTCGCTCGTGACCTGTAAATGTTGCCCCGCCGACACCTGCAACAAAACAAAATCATATTTCGCATTGTAGTTCGTCTACCTCGCAGAGACCATGGGAATCAAGCTCGCGTTAGTGATGCTCAAATAAGAGATTGGACCACCGTTCCTGAAGAATCAATTACGTGAATTTTGTTGTGAGATTATTATTTATTTTCGCGTCACAAGCTTTTCATAGAACAATTGAACTATGGATTATTCAGAAAAGAAACTCGTACAGAATTGAGAGAAGTATAAGCGTCTAGTGCCAAGTAAACATAATAGTAAAATTGGCGTTTAACACGGTGAATTTTTCGCGCGCGATCTTTTTTTACGATGTGCGATGTTGCGGTGCGTATACTTCGGTGGTATAATAACAAGTTGTCTGTTTAAATTGGTTTTAAACACAGGATTCGTCTGTCGAACGGGACATGGCTAATGTTGAAGTTAATCTCTGCTTCTTTAGGCGCTTTAACGACACACGTGATTACACAGTGGCTAACTTGCTAATTGCATGCACGCAGGATGCGGTAAAAATGTTATGAAGGCTATAAAACGTTACAGAATTATACACTCACCCGCTCCGTAATCATCTTATTATCAACATTTCTTTTTCTCTTATTTTCTTTTCATTGTACCGCCTATTTTGCTGCCACGCGTGGCTTTCCAAACTTTTAGAAACATTTTGAATTTAAGATCATACACACACGATACACACAAATCTAAGAGCAAAAAACTTAACTTTCTACTAGTCATGTTAAACTTTAAAAGTACAGCCGATATTTTGAATTCTGATAGAAATCTATGTAAAAAAATTAAGTTTAACTTCTTGATGATAAAAACTCGTTAAATTTTTTTATCAGTAAGGATTTTTTCAGATTTTTATAAAGTCTGGAATAATATAAAAGTCTATATTAAAGTTCGAAGATCCAGATTGTGGACGGAGAATAACATTGACGGAGGATTAAGATTTAATACTTTGATTGTGTGAATTTTGATAAATAGATTTAAATCTGCAAAAAGTAAATGAAATACAATTCAACCTCTATGATAGTAAAAAATTATTAAAGTTATCACAAGTATTTTTTCAAATTTTTATACAGTTCGAGATATAAATCTACATCAAAGCTCGAAGACTCAAGTTGCTGACGCAAGGTGCAAGATTCCATAATGATTAATGAAGAATTAATGATTAAAGATTCTGGATTTAGGCATTTCAGGTTATTTCCGTTGTTATGCAGGTATTCGCAGTGACGGAAATGTCTTTCGACAGCGACACGATATTATCGCCGGGTAGACCGAAATTTCTGGAAAAAAGGCAGTTGACAACAACAAACGGTGACTATCGTCTTGCTGTCGTCGGAGACGTATCATTGGCGATGATACGAAATAGTCACTTTCTCTATATTTCATACGCGTGACGAAAGAGGAGCGAAGAGAGAAGTGGTCGAAGGATAAGCCTACTGTATCCCGCGGGCGACCCTTCGAGCCTGCAGGCTATCAAACCCTCGTAATCTAGTTGCGACTTTGTATCCCCGATACACATGTATGCATACATGTATCTGAACCCTGTGAGACTTTAAACATCGCCCAATTACGTATCGCGTCGTACACTCGCTACCGCGTATTTTTATCAAAATTGCACATTCCAGCGTCGATCATTCAGTTTTTCCAGCTTATGAAAAAAAAAAACACATTCTTCTTAAACGCAAGTAAAGCGTGTATAAGATGATACGATTTGAGTACAACTGCGGTACTTAAATATACATGTAGAATCAGTAGAACACAGACGATGACAGACACTTATGCAAATGCATAGGTGTGGAGTCGTCTTCTGCGCTGATAACTGCTCAGTTTACTAAAATTGTCGAGATATATATGACATACATACATATATATAAGTATGTATGTATATGTACAAGTATATATATATATAAGTATATAAGCAGCATGTAGACATTGAGCTGCGAAGAGCCGCACACAAGACCGTCTACCGATACGCCAAGATAATTATACACACAGTCAAGGATTGGTATTTAGTACAACCGGCGTAATTTCGCTGTACGTACTATATACATATGTACATATACGTGTATATACTGTACGCATACATATCGTAGATGCTATGTACAGCTACAGTTACACATATGAGGGAATTATCACGTCTATCCTGGATGCGTATCCGTGTACACGTGTATTTCGCACGATAAGCAGCCATAATATATATAGACACAATGTACAATATATCAGAGTACCTATCAAGCCCTTTCTCGAAGTTGTGATTGGAGTATTTATTATAACAATCAAAATATTTAACACAAATAAGCGAATAAGTGAAGACTTTATTCGATCAAATAAGATACATGGATATCTACCTCATTCTATTTCAAGCAGGTTCTGAAACATGACGATTCAAATGAGTGATGTCCAATGTCTATTTTCTCTCATGTCTATTTTCACAATATACGATTTACCTAAAGAGTAAAAGTCATAATAAAATTCATTCATGAATTTCCTTAGACTAATCTTTAGGTAAACCATGTACTGGTAACTGATGATAACAGGTCTTACGTGAAGATTTCTATGGACTGAAACATGTCTGCGATAACATGATAATGTCGAGACATCGCGTATCCCGATAGAGCGTATCCCGGAGATACGTGAGCCGGTAGGAGAAACCTACTTGGCCATCGGTCGCGCATAATTAGCCTAAATCACGGGTAGCGTTTCGCCAAGGGGGTGGTGACTCCTGGATGCGACATCCGCATAGCACGTGTCACTATGACCGCGACACCTCGCCAAGAGCTCGGAGAGAGACAGTTTAGCAGGTTCTCCTGTGTTTCCGTGGGTGTCGTGAAGTAAGGTGGGGTACACGAGGCGCCTCGCCGAGCATACTAATGAACGTTGACACGCGGGGCGCGTGACGCTCTTTCCTGACACTTGGGAGTTAAAGACTTTTACTCTAATAAAACCGTCGTCCGTGCGCGTTTTATCGATCGAAACCGTCGCACGATTGGAACTCCCTTTACTTCCCTCTTCGCTTCGAGCTCGAGCTTCGACAGGGAGGAAGTCTCGCGAAGTAAAGAATGACTTCCTTTTCGATTTGTATTCGAGCGTGTATTTCGTTTGAAATCCTTCCGGTGTCGGGGGTTCGTATTAGTGAAAGCACGAAGAAGTAAATCGAAGATACCGATATTATACAGCACAAAATGATCCATTTTTAATGGAACAGATGAGACAAACCGTTTTGAAAAATTAATATTACACTGAGACTCTTGGAATCCCAACACTGCAGGCTCCTGCAATTAAGTCTAGTTAATGATATGATCGTCATTAATGAGTAATTCACAAAAGCCAATAAACCGAAGGAGCCCATACCTAGATTCGATCGATTTATTACGTTCAGACATATCATTTCTATATAATATATACGGGAGATACATAAATATTTAATTTTAATTTGTATTCTGAACATATTTATAGTTTTTTCGTTCGATTGAATCAATTTCTATTCTTTTTTTTTATGTAAGATATTTTTATGTTTAACTTCTCTACTAATTTTCTGATTGTTTAACACGAGTTTTGCTTCAATATCTTTAAAAAGGTCGCCAATATTTTAAAAATCGATTTAAATTCTTGACTCTATCAAATTCATATCTCTGAGAATAAACAAGAGAACTCTGCTAAGAGTCTACTAGATTTATTAATTATTCGATAAATTTTTTGCCACATACATTACATATTCTCTCTCTTTTCCAATAATATCAAATCTAACTTTAATCCATTATACTTTCAATTATTTTTTTGTTATATCTTCTTACTACATATCGTATCTTCAATCAATGTTATTAATCGATTAGTTGTTACGGTCACTGAACTGATTTACGTTGCGTTAAAAAATATTATCAGAGCGTCTCCAAGTTTCATTTTATCCTTGTTATTCATCGAAAATTAAATAAAGATAAAATGATACTCGGAGGATAATGTTTTTGAACGCGTCTTTAAAGAGATGCTGGAGCGACGGTTGAACTTAATTGATGATAATACTTTTTAACTCCAAATTCAGTTTCTTATATTACCATTCTATCTCACTCAAACGCGTACATCTATCCTTATCTAACATAATGCAATACCATCTCTTGCAGGATCCAGTACCTACTGCTAGCTATAATTACTGCTGTTTTCCGATTTCATTCGTAGCATACAAATGAAATTTTCAGATTCTCCTTTCTCTTATATACTAAAGCTCTTACTTCATTTCTACAAGCATAATGTTGTTTTTTCATGTCATCTCTATAAATGCAATATCAAATTAAACGAATAATTAGATAATTTCGCGGGATGTGCTATTCCTGTCTACGCATTTTTATGAAGCTTTATTAATACTCTATTAACTTCCTCACATCTCGGACTTCTGATAGGGCGTGTGATTGTTCTTCCTGTCTACTTGCTTCTCTCATTTCTTGTCTCAGTTGTCACGCGATGCTAAGGAAGACTATACGTTTATCTCGTGAACTGATTACATCTGTAATTAAATATCTTCTCATATAGAATGAAAGAAGTGTACTATTTCATCATCCAACGTTTAATTGATGATTTTATTTGAAATCAGACGAAATTTGACTTTTATTAGACACTGAGAATAATATTATATCATTATAAGAATAGTATACATCCTAGAACACGCAAGTAAAAGATGATTTGACAGATTTGCTGTATATTTTACTGATGATAAGAAGGTACAAAAGTTCTATATTATTAATTAATAATTAGTAGTTTAAAAAAAAAGTATTCACATGAAACTTTGTTTTGTTGATCAATACTAGGATATATAAATTTAATAAAATAACGAAGCTTCGAAAATGTAGACATTATGCCTTACTCTTGATGGTAGAAAGATAAATGAAAGTTTAGAATAATTGTACCTGCGACATTTGAAATGAACAGTTTTTTTTCGCAATAATTTGCACTTGAATTATGTTTTATTTTAACACAAATTATTTAAATTCTTCTTTTTAGTTTGCTATTTTTTGTTGTTATTGACAAAAATCTTAACAATTACAGATATATTGTTGATGCTTCAGTGAAAATATCGAGACATTTATAAGGATACGTTCAAGAAGAAAATTTTCTCCTGCGACATTGCATAGATGGAAGCGCACTTTTAATGCGACTTGAAGACCGTCATTAGCATACTGCACAGAGCCAATGCACTGTCACAACAGTCGATATCATTCGAGGATAGCGGCGACGGATGTACGTGCTCGCGTAATGTTAAGTCGTCGTGGCGTACGCATGACTAAGGAATCGCATTGTGACTAATATTACGATGCTGTAATCGCTAATCATAGTGCATACGTCTAAGATATTCACTCGCGGCCGCGACAAAATGTGCACGCAGAGAGAAATCACCGAGACCATTTCGTAAATTTGATCTGGAATGCAATATTATGCAGATATTATCTATCTCGAATACAATGGAGTACGATCGCATACGATTATGCAATTCTTTTTCAGATTATACCATTGAACAAGAAAAATTATTTTTTTTTTAGTTAATTTATAAAATACAAAATAAGTTACACTATCATCGTATCTCCAATCATCATAGAAGGGAATAAAAAAAAAAAGGGATAAAAATACGAAAAGACGAATATACATGTTGTTGATGACGCCTTGGAGAATCACTGATAGGTTTTATCAGGTGCAACGCATCGAAGTTCGCGAATACTGTGTTGCGACGACGGCAGTGCCGCGGGAATGGCATTCTAACGAGTGACCTTGAGATGGACACTTCACGGGACGGACAGAGAGGTCTGAACCTCTTGCGATGAAAGGGCAGAGGCGTGTATATCGCGCACGATGTACGTGGCTTATCCCACGGATTACGACGACCGCTGTTCGTGGAACGGTACGCAATTGCGAGAGGAGTACGCAATTGTGCACCGGCAACGGGATGAGAGAAGGAGGCGATGAACAAACGGTAGAGGAAAGGCAGGAGAAGTGAAGAGAAAGAAGGAGAGAGAGAGAGAGAGAGAGAGAGAAAACAAGAGAGAAAAGGAGAATGGCTCGGGAGTTGCACGAGTCTCTGCGGCCGGTGACCTCTCTGGCTTCTCTCTTCTTCCATCGTCTAGTGTTTCTCGTACACATGTAATGTGTGCTAAACGCCACCCGCGCCACCATCACTAATACCACCATCACCATCGTCATCGCCATCGCCACCATCGCTGCCGATGACAACGCCGACGTTTCCATCATCTCCCAGTGCGAGCGACGACCCATCTCCAGTCTACCCGCCGCCACCCCCGAGTGTCGCCTCATCACTTCAAGCTTGGTGACGCGCAGATCGTCACCCTATACGCATCAATCGGCGACTACCGAAGGCTCGCGGTGCAGTTGACCGGTCCGACCTATGCGAGCGGAAGGGGATGCGCGCGACCAAGAGATAGGTTGTAACCCCTTCGTTTTACGCTCGGTCTACCGAGAACACAGGAATTAGCTCGCGATGCGTCTGCGCTGAGAATTAGGCAAATTGCAACACGAATAAAAATACATGCATGCCTCGATCAAGAGCACTTGAGAGCTCAAAATACTCTGCTTATTACTTCCGATTACGAAATAAAAAAGAATTACACGGTCAAGTATTTATAGAGAAAAACAATGATAGCAATCATAAAAGATATAATAACTATGTACATTAATTACACATATAAAACTTGTGTAGTTGCAACGTTTGTAATAGTTGCTACCACAATGTTTTTTCTCTTAGTGTCATAGAAAAAAAGTTCTCATTATAACTCAAACTCGTGAAAATTACAATCTGACTGAAATAGTCGACTAGTGGAATGATATATCACGTAGATATATCACGGTGTAGTGGTGTGCGAATGCTTTTAAATCTCAAAAATATCGATTTTCCGCAAATAACGTCGCGGGAACACTTTCAAAACATTCCTTTTTCCCCTCAAACATTGGAGTCCATTCTCCAGAATCAATTACTTTTGCAATCGTCTATTGTCACGCTAGTTACACGCTGACGTTCGCGATACTCTCACGATGATTATCCACCTTGATTATCTTCAAAGTTTCATGCAACACGTCAAAAGTTCTCGGGAAGGTTCCAATCATTCTGGTGCACTATTTTTCCCACTACCTCGAAATACAATGTTCTACCGCGAAATCGAGAAGTTTCGCGGCGATGCAACCGAGATCAACTTCTCGATCATTGAACGAAGCGACTATTGAATGCACTTGCTTTCGTTGAAAAACAATGATAAGGCAGATTTCGAAGGTGCTGAATGCGCCATTTACATTTATTTGTCCCTATAATATCTGTTCCCTCCACTTTAAAAAATATCACTGTGGATTTAAAACCATGCGGTATACTGCTACACTAACAACAAGATACTTAAATTTTAGATGTTAAAAATTTATTTGTGACAAATATATTTATTTTTCACTGAAATAAATCTTTATTTAAGTATGGCGACATAAAATTTTATTTCTATAGCAAATAAGCCACATTTGCCTTATTTTTTGCAATTAATGAAATATATTTCATAGAAGTATATATTTCAATTACAATTTTTTTTCATAACTGAATGAATATCGAAGAAAACGTCGCAATATTTGCTTCATAAAATTTAACTTTTTTTTCTCAGTGTTGATATTAACACCACATAAGTTAATATTAACACAATATTAATATAGTATTAAATCCACATTGATATTTTTTAGAATGCTTTTTTCGAAAGAATTTCAATTTTTGTCATAATCTTTGCTCTCTTCTTTCAAGCAAACCCTTTCTTTATATTCAATTCAAATTCACGTAGTTCAATCGATTCGCCTTTCGGAATTTTCTGGCCTCCGCAATGGAGAAATCGACAGAAGTCAGTAGTACAACCACCACAATCATCAGACATAACTTCCCTTTTGACAGTATATTTCACTGAAATTGCTTTAGGGAAGTCTTATCATTGATCGACTTCGTAACTATGGAACTCTTAAATTAGCAGGATTGTAATATCGCGAACAAAACATATAAAGCATTACATAATGAAATATACTAAATGAAATATACCATTAAAAATGTCACGAAGAATAATTACGTTAGATGAAATCGTAATTAACAAGCTTCTTATCAGTAAATTCAAAAAATATAAAACGAAATAAACGAAGGTAACTGCCCCGACGTCGCCAAGTTAATTCTGAAACGGAGCCCAGATCGATAATAAGGCGCTTCGTGGGTATTTCAGCCACCTGGACTCTAAAAACTGAATACTCTCTAGGTTTCCGACAGCGTATGGTGTGAGGGTGCGATGGTCACGTGATTGCTACGGTGACGAGTCCGTATAAAGCGAGGAGGGTTGAAAGACAGAATTTTCCGTGAAAAATTTGAAAGCCGCACGCGACTATCACCACCACCACCATCACCACCACCACTACCACCACCACCACCAACCACCACTACCACCACCACCACCACCACCACCACTACCACTACCACCATCGTCACCACTACCACAATCGTCACCACCACCAGTCATGTCTCCGCTGCTCACGCCATAATTCTACCGCTTCTTTCTTTCTTCCACCGACGCTTCTTAGATCTTATTTGTCTCTTTCTTTCGTTCTTCCGAAGCTTCTGTTCGCAGTTTTCCTTTCGATCCTCGGTCTTCCCCGCCGGCCTTATCGCTCTAGTAACGACCTTTCTTCCTTTTTCTCACCGACGTTCGAAGCATCGGATTGCTTGATTCTAGGTAGGTACCACCGGAAAAGTATTGTCATAGGCGTACTCATCGAAAAATAAATTATAATTCATATCTTATCAGTAACACAATATAATATTCTATTTTTATATTACTTTATATTTAAGAAAATTAATTTACCAAAGAATCTGATATTTTTTTCTTATATAATATGAAAATATGAAAATTATGGAATCAATGGCAAAAAAATTTTAATCTACAATAACATGGAACTTTACGCTAGTTTTTTTGCGGCATATTTTTTGCGCGCAAACTTGATATTTTTACAAAACTAGGGTACATGTACTAGTTTACATACGCATGACGATTGCGTTTATTATTGTAGTAACTTTGATTGCTATTACACAATCAGCGAGGAAACTGCGGGTTTACATCGAATAATATTTATTAAATAACAATATTTTGCTTCCGGCAATAATGTAGCTTTTTTTTTTCGTGCAGTTTTTGTTATCAAACGCTGAAAAAATTCGATCTCGCAATTTTTGACCTTTCGGTGCGACGCCTATGACTCACCGTGATCGTTCTACGTTCTACGTATCGAGAGAGAAAGAATGCAGTAAAGGAACTGTAGGAAACACACGAATTCAGGAGGAATTCACGCATGCAGGCATCGTTCCGCAGAAATGCACACGCAGCGGCCAGCTAATTGCACGCCACACTGCGAGTCGTGCAGTTTCATTGAAAAAGAAATCATGGGACGGAGAAGACTTATAGCAAAGTTTATTAAAGTGTTTTAAAATAAAATTCTGTTCTGATATACGAAGATAACATACAGTCGAAAATGAACATTTCACATTATCAGACTTCCCAAGTGATCCATTCAAACTTTTGTGTTAATTTAACACACTATATGAATAATCAGAAAATAATACAAATATTAAAAAATTAACACAAAAATGTGATACTGATACAATTTATAAGCAAACTGTGCAAGCATATCATTTCAATAAAGTTAACATTTACGATATATTAAATTAATATGTATTCTATTTGTTTATCTTAAAATTTTTAAATATATTATTTTTATGTTATTTGTTCACTAACTCATTGTCATCGTAATTGTGTCACTTTGACACTATATATGAAATGTTGAATATCAATTTAACAAAATATTCACATAACATAATCAGATTATGTTACATTGACACTCGGATATGTTAAAAATTCAGCACAAAATTTTAACAAGGGTTTGAGTGAATCAATTTTAATATAAATATAAAATATTTTTTTACTGTGTAAGGAGCTTCGCTAATTACGATTGTTTAACAATTAATGTAATCGTAATGATTACTGATTATAGTACATACACAAATGTGAGCTCCACAAATTAATAAAAGTACAGGACTCTCAGTAATAATAATAACTAATAGAGAATTTAAAGAGCGAAAGTCAAGATATAAAAGCATTTTTAAAAAATTAACGAATATTTATTACAACTGCATAATTGTATAAAATTAAAAAGTTCGATGTGGATCTTGATGTATGTATCGCATTATGGATAAATATGTTTGTCAGAAAATAATAAAAGACGTCGTAGTCAAATAAATAATTTAGCAAATTAAAAAGAATCATCAGTCTGGAATGTGTGTGGCCACACCGGTAGATAAAATACGACAACTCTCGATGTCTTTTATTTTCTGACAAACATACTTATCCATAATGCGATATATACATCAAGATCACATTGAATATCTACTTGTGTTCTCCATACGGTCGAGCAGCCGTCTGTGAGCAATTTTTGTTCGCCCTGGAAATTATTCATGTGAAATTTCAAACATTCTTCGGCAAAATCAACGGATACTGACTTTACTGCGTTGTATATTATAACTATTGTACATCTGAGGAAGATTCAATCCTGTAGCCAAAACATGTTATGTGTTCGCATATCATTAGTTATTCATAAGAATACATGTATACAACAAATTTTTAGTTTTGTACAATTATGCGTCATAATAAGTAAAATATTCGTTAATTTTTTAAAAAAGCTTTTATATCTTGACTCTCATTCGCTCTTTAAATTCTCTATTTGTAAGTTCTATATTACATAAAAAAAAAACATCGCTTATTACAACAATGAAATACAACTCGAAAAGCAAAGTTTTCCAGAAAATAATTTTTGAAGTTTTGAATCATTAAAATTTTGTAATATTAATTTTGAAATGCAAGTTCGAGATAATGACTGAATGTAGAAGAATAAAAGTATATTCTTTTTTTTCTCTAAGTTTCTTTTTTTGCAAGCAACTAAGAAATGAAAAATTTTTAATTATGTCGTTGTTGTAGCAAATGAGCGACATAAAGTTGTTTTCATTGAAAATAGTAATAAAAGGTTAAACAATTCATCAAAAAATAAAAACAGATATGTGTACGATTCTAGCGAAAGTGAATTCCAAGATCGCAACAGCAACTGTTGAAAGGGACAACAGAAGAATACCGAGAGTATAAGAGAAAACACCAAGGGAGACAGAAAATTTTTACTTTCTGGAAAGACTTAAAATCTCGGCGCTTCTTGTATTGTTCTCTTGATTTTTTTTACAAACTCAAGTCATGTACGATTACCGAGACAAAGATTGTGAGCGACTCATCACCGAGTCAACTAGTCGCCGAATGTCAGTCGTAATTGAAACGGAAGGTAATTAAGCCAATCGCGAGCGAGCTTTGTCATATCAGAGTACAATTAGAGTATTCATAACTTACTGAAGAATGCGTGAAAAACTGCGGCGAAATTTCTCGTAGATTTATTTCGCGACAAAACTGGAGTCACAGAGAGAAGATATCTGGCCAAGAGAATTGGATCTTATTGTTAATTTCTGAAAAAACAATAAAAGAAAAGAGGAAAAAATAAATTAAAATACTCAATATAGAGTCAGTCACAAAACCTACTGCAAGATGTTGTAATAAAATATCTATTAATGAAATAATATCTATTAACTGAGTAACGAAGATCTAATTTGAAAAGCCTATATTGTTAGAGCAATCAAAAGAGCAATAATAAGCAATAATTCCTTAAGTTATAACATTTTTGTTCAACTCATGTGTGTTATAATATGAATCAGCCTATTTCTGTGGCTAATAATTTCAAAATAAACAACGTCCACATAAACATATACACTTAATAAATAAAAAAAAATAATAAACTAAATTTTTGAGTCAAATTTAATATATTGTATTTTCTTGAATTGAACTGTTTAATTCCATTATTATTATTTTAGTTAAATTAACGACATAAAAAAATGGCAATTAGTAGAAATTATTAAAAACAAAAAATTAAGTTATTAATAATTTGAAATTTTGAATTTAACAGTGTATAGAGAGAGGACAGATTACTTCAGCAGGATTATCCTTGAAGGACATCGATACAGATGGGATTTTCGAATGTGGCAACGACGAATCGGAGCCATGTAAGTTAACGCACTCGCTTAATGACTCGTAGGAAGGGTGGACAAGAAAGTAGCGAAGCAGAGAGGTCGGGTTACGCCGTGAAAGGGAAACGCTTGAATACGGTTTAAGCGGGGCGTGCAGCCAACAACACGCAGGCGGGGGTCGACAGGCGTTGATATTCCCGTGTAGAAGAGCCTAGGTGTGTTTTGCTGTGCTGTGCTCTAGATGTGTGCGTGTGTTTTGTGTCTGTGTGTCGGCGCACGGGACTTCTGCTGATCGATATTACCGTGGTGCACGCCTGTCGCGTATATATACATATTCTCTTTACCTTCCAAAATTATTAAATCGGAATCCTACGACATTTTCAAGATTTTTAAAAAATAGAAATGTATTGCTGTTTTTGAAAGTGAAGTATGCTGTATTTTACTTTCCCTCCTTATAGTTTACGTACGTCGTCACGTACAAAATGTCGGTGAATAATTTTAACGTAATATATTTTTATAATAATAATTAAACAAATGTCTAATGTTTGTATTTTCATATAAAATATTGTATATTTTTATATAAAGATGAAAGTATCTGTAAATTATATAATTTGTCAATTACATAAAGTTGTAATTTCAATTTTCGTGTTACATTCCTACTGCTTCTTTTACTGCAATAATATTGTATTTTCTTAGTAGTCTTTACTGTATTTTCTGTTAAAATATTATTGAGAAATTATTCTTAGCACTAATAAGTTTTTTTTAGTCCATCGTGTACCACTAATTCAGAAAGCTTGATAATTTGCACTGTAAATAAATCATTCGCATCATTCGCACCGACTGACAATCCGCAAACTTTCGCACATATACATAGCTCCAAGGAGATTGCGCCGAATTACAATCGTTCAACAAATTTGTGCGCGTCGACATGCCGCCGGCATCCGTCGCGTCGCGAAACCGAAGCGTGGAATTGCGATCGCGTTTGTGTTGCACGCGCGACGACGACGACGAAAGGGATAAATTTTCATTAGCTCGCGCTTTACGTGCGCGTGCATACGTTTATCGAGCAATGAATATCTCGACCAGATCTGAAATCGCTTAATATCCGTTGTAACAGCTATTAAGGTTCGATTTATGTCTTCCTTCATCGGATTATGTAAAACACTGAGTGCACAATAAATTGAGCATTTACGAGACGTCGAGATCGCGTATGTATTATATTTGATTTCTTTAAAGTACAGAATCATTAATTATAAATTGATTGCCATCGTATCAGGATTAAATCGACGTGACAATCAGTTTTTCTTCGATAATCGCGGATGAGGTACAAAGTAGGTCTAATAGATAGAAATGCAAACTTTGAGGTCGATAATTGAAGCGGCAATGATGAGCGGCATCAACCCACTCGTCCCAGATGGATCCGCAGATCTCTCGTCGTCAAGCATAGTTTAATCGGTGGAGCTTCGAAATGATATTAACCGATGAAATCGAATCCCGTGTGTACTTAACCGGAACGGATACGCTGATGAAAGATGTCGACGTCTCTTACAAATGAAAACGCAATCGAACATTAGTGAAAAATCCGGAGAACCAGTAGAGAGAATCTACGCACGATTGATTTCTCGACAGGAAAAGAACAGGCGGAGTTTGAATATGTATGATGATACCATAAAATTCTCTGGTAAGTTCTATAACTTTTATAATAAACGTTTGTTTTTTTTTTATTTCTGCACTAGACTGCACTAGAACTCTCTTTCTCGTTTTCGCCAAATGTTAAACCTATCTCACTTTAAGTTCCAAAAATGTAGTTCAGCCATAAAAAATAGACCCTAAAAATTTTATAACATATAAATTCCTATATTAAATTTCATGAATAATTCTATAAAAATTATTAATTTCATTACTCGGAAATATATTATGAGCATACTGCTTTTTTTCTGTCGTTACAATTACTTTTCGACAGAAAATTTTTCACAAATACTGCATTATTTTTAAAATGTATTTAGGAAATGTCAACTGTGACGCTGAACACTATTCTCTCCGAGAATAAATACACTGAAATTCGCCATAGTGGAAAATGGGCTTTTTCCCCATCGTGCGCGATACCATCAATTACAATATTTTAAAGCTGCAATTCTCGGACGGTATTCCTTGGCTCTCTCGGCGATAATGTTCGTTGTTATCGAAGGATCGATCGATATGGTTACGAAGACCGCTCTGTCTAATAGCGGAAACTACAAGGGAGAGCGAACAAGCGAATAGAAAGAAAAGAGAGTCAAAACGGTGCGAGAAGAATTTAGCGGTGGTTTGTAGAGCAGAGAGGCTGTCCTTTGAAAAATTCTTCGCAGAGGTGGATCAGAGGGAAAAACCTGACCGGAGGTAGGATAAAGAGATGCGAGAAAAGTACTACGACTAATAGAAATAAGTAAATGAGGATGAGGAATAGGAGAGTTTGGACCAATGTAAAGCGAGAGAAAGACGAAACTCCTAGTGCACGCGAGAAAGAGAGAGAGAGAGAGAGAGAGAGAGAGAGAGAGAGAATGTGAAGAGTAGCTGCTGCTGGCTGTGGCTCCCCGATATCGATTTCCGATAGGCGGCATTTAGTGCTCTGTATATTCTGTCTGGTCCCCATACGTGTCTGATACGAGGACATATACGTATCCGTGATGGGCACGACACCGTGATACGCGGCAGGCACTGGAGAACCAGGGGAAAGGAGAGAAGGAGAGGGAGAGGGAAGGGAGCGAGGGAGGATAGGAAGGAGAGGCGAGAGGCCGCGGGCGCTGCAAATTGCAGTCAAGCGGCATACAAGGTGACGCAAAGGGAACGGCCGATGCGTTCCCGATGAACCTCGGAGGCGAATGACCCTTTCGCGTAGCAATTAGAGAGACCCCGAAGAGAGATTGAAGACCAGTATTAGTAGTGATGATGAAGACGCGATAGTGGTGCATGGCGTATAAAAAACGAATTCGAATAAAATAATTTTTGCTCGGCTATTTTGATATTAAACAATAAATAAAGCTAAAATTAAAAATTTGAAATTAAATAAATGATAAAAAATCTTTTGTAAATTCGTTTCACCATCGATCACCTAAATGTAAAGCACACTCAAATTTTTGTGTGAAACTTAATACGTAAAATAAAAGAGAGTTAGAATATAAGTATTATAAACAAGCACAATAGATATTTAAGATCAAGATATTTTTTAGAATTCTCGAATTCGTGCTTCATGATTGATTTCATTCGCCGAAATATTTAGACCAATAATCGATAAGCGGACACTACCAGTCATTTTCGAGATATTGCCGTTCAATAAAATAATGCTCAATGGGATTTATCGGCGCAAAAAAAGCGAAACGAAAATGTAAGACGGTAAAGACCACCGGCAATTGCAATTAAACATAGTAATGGAATCTCATCGCTTCCGTGCTTTTATGAAGCGCAACATGTTATTATTCGAGTGCACTAATGGTGTCCAACATTGGTTTTTATAAATAATACGCGATGGACACGAACATTTTAGTTTTAATCATTCTAATTTTATTGTTACTTTGAACCGGTCATAATATCGGCACAATGTGTGTAATTATTTCCTAATTAAAATTCGAAGTCAAAATTCAAATTAAAAAGATATTCTCATTATCTATATCATGTTATATATTTATGATTCCTCAATTTTTTGCAATATTTTGCAAGTTGCAATATTTTTTAATTAAATAACTTCTCAACGAGAAATCATTTAGATTTTGTAATATTTCAAAATGCAGTATAAATATTCTTACGCTAATTAACATCCAATTGTCGATTTCTAGGAAAGAAGTGCCAAAAAAATCTTGAAAGGAATATTTTCAACTGCGTTTCAATTTTACAAATATACAAGTATAAACACGTGACGAAAATAAAATTTTAATTACCACAGTATTTTATAAACATATTATTCAACCATACTTTAATATCGCGTTAAGTTTTTACGTATTTTCCCTGATTTTTCTCGATGCTTCCTGACTTTTCCGGATTTCCTACAATTCGTAGCAATCTCGGTTTCTTAATCAGCGAGGACAAATGTTCGATCTTCGATCGTATGCCACAGGGATAGTGGGATGGCAGGACACGGTTCGATTTACACAGAAGGGATTTGCCTTGTCGCGGATTGAAAGATGCTCTCACCACAACTAGTCGTGCAGCCGGTGTAATTAGTTCGCACAATAGCGAAGGTGCCAGTAAACTCCTCATTAATCAAAAACCTTCGCTTCCAAGAGAAGAATCTTGCCCGTTCCCCCCGTCACCTTGCATCCCCTCACGCACGTTGGGAGGAAGGCATGTATTAATTATTACTCGCGGTTGGCCTTTGTTTATCCCACCAATATTCCAACAACACCGCAACTTATTTGCGAGGGTTCCCTTCTTATTTTACGAGCGAAAATCTCCGCGAAGCCGATGTCGATGCTGTTGTTCCTTAATCGTCGATCGATACACTCATCTAATCGGCGTACTCGGCAACACTTTAGAAAGGAGAGGGTAATATCATCCCCTCTTACCAGCGTTGATGATTATAGTTACGGAAGCATCGCCTTCTCCACCCCTGTTTGCTTTCTCCTCCACGCTCCGTTATAGCTAGGCGCTACACTCACCAACATCTTCCAACTGAGGTTGAGTAAACTTGTCCCAGTTTTCAACTCTCCGCGATTCTTGAAACAATGAAATCGACTACGAATCATTGTACTCTCAAATCGACATAAGATCCTGTCAATAACAGCATGAAATAATCGAGTATTCCTCAATTATGTTGAAAATCGTAGATAGATCAACATTTTGGGCACGGATGAACGGGAAATGAACGAGTCATGCAATAATCGAAGATAATTTGCGGATTACTTGCGCGAGAAGCGTACCGAAACGCTTTAAAACTGATGTTGGTAAAAGCCGAGGACAGGACGGAAGCGGTAGTCGATGCTCGGCACCAATTAGTAAAACCAGCTCGTACAGTCGGACTTGCTTTGAGCCGTTTCGCGGAACAATGCGCGACGGAACGCGTGTATCGATCGATTCTTTGAAACTTCTCCCGAGCTCGAGAATTCGAGAGCCCGAGAAAAAAAGAAGACAGCGAGAAGGAGAAGCGCGTGCGTCTTCTCGTTTTATATCGCATTACGACTTCGCGCATTATAATTACGAATCGCATTAAACTACGACATACCACGTAATATCTCGAAGATAATTATAATAATCCGTATGATTAAAATAACAAATAATCTTTTGTAGAATTAATCAACTGTTGTTTTTGTAAACCATTATTTTACCAACTACTATGTGATATCTTCTCCAAGGCAATTATAGTAACGATCCGTATGATTAAAACAGTAAATAATCTTTTGTGGAATTAATCAAGCATTATTTTTATACTCCATTATCTATTCATGTAATACAACGCCCATCGTAAAGACAAAAGCCGCCTTTCCATGCGAGATAAGGCAGGATGCTGCACCCTTGCTTACGGGGTGTCATTCCACGTTGTCCTACTTCGTGCTGGCTTGTGTGCATGTGTACGTGTGTGCGCGCGCATGCCACCGGCATATAGAGAAGCGTGTCCTTGCGAAGTTTCGTCTGCTTCTCCTGGTCAACGTTCCTACGCCCGCTAGCCGGGTATCGACCGGACGGAGGATGAGGCGCGATTTAATCCTCTGGGAGTAAAAAGGGCAAGACCGAATGTGAGTGAGCGAACGAGAGAGAGAGAGAGAGAGACGAGGGGGATAGAGGAAGAGTTGGACGATAACGGAAGATAAAGTTAGACCGTCAAGAGTTCTCGTTCCTATCATCTCACGTGAAAGGGGAATTGTCTCGTAAAATAGTCAGCGTTGCGGGAAAGCGTGAAAGTCCCTTTACCGAAGAAGTAAATCGAGTCTTACGATCAGAGAAAAGAAAATAGTGAGTGAATTAAACACAAAGCGGAGAGACGAACGACGTTCGGTCAATATTAACGTCAGGCGACACCGCTGCCAGATTTATGGACTCTGGTATACTTGTTGTGCACATAGAGATCAAATGCTCCGTAAATTTGTTCGGATATATATAGAGAGTAATGTTTTACGTAAAATGCAAAAGAATCCCCGAGTGTTTTATCACTGTCGAGAGATCGTTTGGCTGTCAGCGGGAAAAAAATCTCAAGGATGCTGAGACATTTGTGCGTAGCGACTGCATCAGATGAGACCAAATATCTCGAGATCTTCGACTTTCCGATCGAGTTTCCTTCCCGTCGCGTTCGCTACTGCCAGGAAAACTTTCGACTACTCGCTAACCGGCAAGGAATAATCCTCTCAGGAATATTCCGGGTGTTAGTCGTCGCCATCGTCGCCGTCGTTATCGCGGTACGGTAACGATCGTCGACGTTAAAGTCACGAGAGAGGGAGAGAAGAAGAGCGAGGCAGAATAGAGTTAGGAGAGAAGAGGAGAGAGAGGTGCACGCGAGTAGGACGAGGTAAGAGAACAGGAAGACACGGCGAAACTCGACTAGGGACTGAAGAGGGAAAGCGTGCGAGAAGGGTAGTAAAGGAAAAGCTTCTCGTATGTATAGGTGTGTCTGTCGGAGAGCTCCGCGAGGGAATGTTAATTAATTAGCGTTGCGGCATTGATCACGCTGTTACTTTGCACCGCGCTGCGCCCTATACACCGACATCATTGCCTACGAGTCCATCCTTTCCTCTCTTTCTCTCTCTCTCTCTCTCTCTCTCTCTCTCTTTCTCTTCGGCACCGTTTTCTACACCGCCTCCATTAGTCGATGCAGTCGTCGCTAATGGCAGAGTGCACGATACCCGCCACTGTCGGCGTTGTCGACGCCATCATCGTCGTCGTCATCGCGAAACCACTCGTCTTGAAGGACACTTCCGCTGCACCAGACTGCTCGCTTATATCGGCGAGCAAAACGGCTATATGTATAGGCATCACGCGAAACGTCGCACGCAAGGCGCTATACTCGACTTGATCAGAGTAAAGAGCATGTCGATGAAGTAAGCTTGAAGATGAACGAGGCGTGAATGCCACGGTATTCACTGTCGAGTTTCGCTATTTTAAATCCGAAGGGTTTCACAAAGTGTCATACCTTGGAGATATTTATAGATAGGTATTAACTTTGCAATTTATCCATCAACTGTTTAAAAATCACCGAATAACAATACAATCGAATTTTATTTTCTCATATAAAAGCTAAGAGTAAATATTTAATAAGTAAGTTACAAAAGAGAGTAAATAATTCTATTAAATTGCTGATAATTGAAATATTTAGTCCAATATTTCTTTTTAAGATTTACATTACTATTACAAAAAAAATTCGGATTATTCACGAGATATCAAGATTTCAATTTTATACAGAAGACGAGTCTCAACCATCTGAGATACGAAGATAAAGAATTACGTTAGTAGATTCGAGATAGAGAGAGAGAGAGAGAGAGAGAGAATCGTCCAGCAGGAACAGTTTTTTCCTGCGGAGATTTACGTCAGCCAGAGCTGCGGGGTTCCACACGGTGGTATCCAAGGGTTCAGTATGGTACCACCACTCGTTTCACTGCCGATGTCTGTAGAGTCCACCTACACACGAAGAAGCATCTCTCACATCTTAGAATATCGCTCAGTCACCCCGTTCGCACTTACGCGCCGCCCTCTGAGGAGTGAGGAGAGGAAAGGAGAGGAATAGCAAGAGTCTCACACGGGGAATCAGCGAACGAGCGAAAAGGGGCAGATGACGCCTGTAGGCGTCCTCGCCCCGAGAGATCTCATCATCGTGCTACCACCGAGAAGGAACGAGGGCGAATCCTCGGGAAAGTCAATACCTTCGGCCAAGATCGCACCTTCGGAGTGCCTACTTTTTCGCCTCACTCTTTCGACTTTCGTCTGTTTTTACATCGTACTATGCTTTCGCAACCAGAAATTCAGATTGATAGAGAATGTTCTTGCTGCAAAGTTAATGAAGATAACCTCGATCAAAGTTTTATTCATAACGATGTTTTACGGAGATTTTTTACTCTGATTTTATGTAACTTGATCGTGATGAATAAAAAATGTTAACTTTTTTATATTATTACATTGGGTCCTCGTGATTATTAAAATTATTAGTATTTAATACACAATGCACAGAATATTTAAGAAAAAGGATACAAGTCGAAATTTTTTAAACGAAAATTTTCATATTAAGTTCATATTAAGGTTATATTCTAAATGTACGGGCCTTCAAGAAAAATGAAATATAAATTTAAACATTTGCCAAAGAAAAATGAATAAAAATAGCAGAGTTCTTAGAGATAACATAATATCATAACAAAATCAGTATCTGCATTACTTCTAAAGAACCAGAAATGTTCATTTCCTTGTCTCCTGAATAATTTTATATATTTTATTTGTCTCTTTTTTGCGGGAGTGCGATATAATTAATAATATTTCAGATCTATTTGTATATAAATTTGGATTTGCCAACCATCATATTAAAATATTGTAATTCGATAATCACCGGTCAGAATTTCATTTGAAGTTAATTCAGAGATTGCGATACATGTGTAATTGTCTCC
>Ga0157364_1000828_pt1 | contig 23752 bp, 9 predicted proteins | sample AttsexASBM2_FD_111476 | JGI IMG/M metagenome (GOLD analysis project Ga0157364, IMG submission 111476) | Fungus gardens microbial communities from leaf cutter ant in Ribeirão Preto, State of São Paulo, Brazil - Atta sexdens ASBM2 | ecosystem: Host-associated > Fungi > Mycelium > Unclassified ...
TGTGTGTGTGTGTGTGTGTGTGTGTGTGTGTGTGTGTGTGTGTGTGTGTGTGTGTGTGTGTGTGTGTGTGTGTGTGTATGGTGTTAATATAATATTAACAACCAATACCAATAATGAAAATTACACATCGCATGATATTAAATCCACATTGATATTTTTCAGAGTGAAGGCCTGTATGTGTATATATATAAAATGCCTAATCCGGGAATGGCTTGAATTCTTAACAAGATCCATTTATCCTTAATCTTTTTAAAAACTTTTTTTAATTCACACGATTGATTATTTTGTCACAACAATTTTTTTTTCTTAAATTGTTGTAAATGTACAAACTCATCCGATATTTTGAATATTTTCAGAGAAAGGCGGTCAAAAAATTTTCTACAGCTTTCTATCTGGGTCATATTCGGGACTATATGTATATCTCACATCAATATAAAATAAGAATGTGAATATGTGACACACAGTTATGACTATATAGAAAAGAAATCAAATCTCGCCAACTGCGTATCCTCTTCATCGTAGCGATTATACGAAAAGCGACGGATTATTGATGAGAGATTTTCTTTGCGATTCAGCTTCATCATCACGTAATTAGCGTGATTAGCGTGATAGAATTTTATTCAATTTGCAATAGGATAGGATTTAAATTAATGATATGTTGTGATAATTCTGTTATCTTGTCACGATTTATAAAATTTCAATCAAAATCGACTATCACAACACATCGGATCAATACGTACCATATCGTACAATAGATGAAAAAATATAGATAGGTATATAAGTATAGGTACATAGACGTAATATTGATATATATATATATAAGAGTAAGCATATGGAATATAAATGTGCGAACGTACAATATATAATATAGAATAAGATAAAATCGATATAAAATTATATTATTTTGTGTAATTGTTGTTAGATGTTTTATAAATTTAGATTTGCTTATACATTGTACTTACACTTAAACTCATTGCATACTTGCGTTTACGCAAGTATGCGACGAACTTAAGTGAGTCTTCTTTCGTTGGGCCTCACGGTGGGTCAAATAACGGTCAACCGCGTATTCCACTTGGCCAGCCTGCTCGCACCTCGATTAACTGCGCCGACTCGTAATTTCAGCGTCGACGAAAATTTGAGAACGATATTATCCGAAAGAAAGACATTCGAAGGAAAAAGTTGCTAATTTAACGTCCCAAAAATTGAAGTTTTCAATCGGAGAAAAAACAATAAACAAAGATTAATTTAATTAAGATTAGACATACTTCTTTATCGTGATATCCTTTAATAAACGCAATAAAATTCCAATTCGAAGAAAATGGCAAATTTGAAGACATGGTCTCATAATGTCTGTTTGCAAAAGCTTGAAAATCAAACTTTATTCATCCAAAAATAGCAAACTACTTACACGACTATTATCTACCTGATAATTTTTTACTACTCTACTTTGATAATTATTTTATCACACATAGAAAATAACAATAATGAAAATAGATAAATATTCGGAAATGCAGGACATATCGTTCACCATCCGTGTTATATATGCAACTTTCGCCAAAACTAATCCTACTGACCCATTGTAATCCAGCGAGATTGAAATAGGCGAGTATCAGGCTTCGTGAAATTTAATTGAAATTATAAAGTAACATGGCAAATTACGCAGCTCAAAACAAACTTGGATTCATATTTCTGACATTTTTTTTTTTTGACATTATGGAAGTAACATAATGGAAAATTATACAAAGTGTCTAAAAACTTTACGAATTAAAAATTTCAAATGAGTATCAAAAAAGAGCACTAAGCCAAGCACGCTGTTAGTGTACAAAATCCGATTTATATATATTACAATATCACATTTAAAATCTCAAACATTTCGATTCTGACAGAATCATATTCAGTAAGCAAACTACAATCAATCGATATAATAAAAACCTGCTAAATAATGTTATTATTTTATAAAATATGAAGAACATTTTTTTCAGCTTAAAGTCTTGTTTTTCACCCTTTCTGTGATATATGATTTTCAATACAAATAGATAACATGAGTATTCATATGTGAAACTTACTATATGCGTAGATTGCTAATATTGTTGGAAGGAAATTTAATAAATAAAATGAATTCGCAAAATGAGGATCCCAGAAAATGGCGGACATTATTTGACCATTTGGCCATTTTCTGTGCTGTCACTAACTATAAATTAAAAATTATTATAAAAATTCATAACTAAATGGGATCGTTTCGTATGATTATGGGAATAATGATTATGGGAATAATGTGAAGTATGTTAAAAATAAGGTGAGCTGAGAAAAAAAACTAATTAAGCCTTTAAAAAAAACGAAAAATTAAAAAATAAAAAAAGAAAAAATTAAGAAAAAAAACAAAAAATTACGAAAAAATTACAAAATGAATACATTTTAAACACAAAAAATATATAAAATACAAAAATATATAAAATATAAAAAATACTAAATAAATAAATAGAGAAGATAGAAAACCGCTATATTCACACTCGTTATCCTAGCTAAAAGCGGTTTATAGAAAGTTGGTGACAGTAAAAAAGTAGTCAAATGACTATTTTGATTCCTTCATTTAGATTGATTCCTTCATTTTATTTATCAGAGTTTCGTTTAAAAATATTAGGAACCTTTGTATATTAAATTTTACATAAAAAAACCTCATGTATTAAATATCGTACATCATGAGTATGAAATGAAAAAGAGTGAGAAATAAGACTTTCTAAGAAATGACGATGTTTTCCATATTTTAAATAAAAACTAATAACATCATATTCAGCATTTTAAAATCAATAAAATTCTGTTTTTTTCTGTTTTCATTAGACAAAAAATCGTCTTTTTATTGTTCCTTTTAATTATAAATAAGTTTTTATAATCAGAGTTCTAAAAGATCATGGAATAATAAAGAAAAGAGATGTGCTTTTGCGCAAGAAAGTGATTAATCAATGAGGATGATGGAACAAGTGGCCGGTTATATTAATATATCAGCCAATCAGCGATACTGAAAATGTGATATAATTTAAATACGGAAAAGACACCTAATAAATATATTTTGTTGAAACTACAATACTATTGTGACTTTTTATGATTAATTAAATCCCCTAGTTAATAATAATAATAATAATAATAATAATAATATACACTATTAAATTATTTATACATGTGAAAAAGATAAAAATAAATAAATAAAATATTTTGTTAGAATTTGTTACAAAAAAACGTTTCAACGAAATATATAAAGAAGGAAGAGGGTAAAAATACATAAATAGATAAATAAAAATAAATAAAATACTTTGAACTAATTAGAAAAACATTTCATTTTTAAAATACCAGAAGTATTTATTGTCGTATTTTTATCCATTGCTAATGCGTAAATTTTACTACTCACTTTATCAGGAGTGTATTTTATTTTATTTGTATTTCTTAATAGAATTTCACAGGTTAAATCTTTATTTGAAGTTATTTGTAAAGGATTATTATTTATTTTTATTAAAATGTTATTTACACTATTCTAGATTAACCACACAACGTATTCTCTGTAGAAAGAGCGTCAGGTAAAAGACTTTTGATTTGTTGTTAGAGAATAATCTTCAATATTCATTTTCCTTATAGCATGTTGAAAGAAAATGAGTCGAATAAATACATGCTGAAACATTTTTTAATTAAATAATTTTTTTTACATTTTAATATAAATTGCCACAAATTCATTCATTGTCTTTTAGAAAAAAAAATCTCCAATGAATATTTAGTATAAAACCAAGTTGATTTAGTTATTTTTAATATGCTTAAAACTTGTTCAAATTTTACTGTGATCATTAGGTATATAGGTTCTCCTATTTGTGTAGAGATGGATGTAGAGATGCTGTGGGCATTGAGCCAACCACCAAGATTTTGCATTGGAATGACGTGTTCAGCCTTGACATGCACATGCAACGTTTACATACATCACAACTCATCTCGCGTAATTCATTATAAACGTTCTTATTGACTTCAATTTATGTCCGTTTTAGCTACTTCCTGCAATTGTAGTTCCAAAACGAAAACAGTGATTCGCAAAATCGCATGACGTAATCACATAAGATCATATCCAAGAGGAAGATTTTGGGAGTCAACCCTCCCCCTAATTTTTTTCCCCCGAAATTTTTTATTAATTGTTTCATTTTGAGAGTCTCGTTAGCGTACTTGATAGCACACATCCACTCACACTAGTCGGTGCCTAATGATTTTTCACTGCTTTACTAATGAGAATATTTTATTTTGAATTGGCCAATTCAAAATAAAATATTCTCAGCGATGTATTCTATCGAAATTTCTCTTTCATTTTTAATTGTAAAAAACATACAACTTTGAATTATGTGAGTTTTTTGTTGTTACATAAAATATTTTTTTCTTTTCGTTATAAGATGATATAAGTAATTTTTAGTACTTCTGTTAGTTCGAGTATACAATAACAATTAAAGAATTAAACATTTTGCTTATAGTAGCTGAATTAGCTTTCTTTCAAAAAAATAAGTAAAAATTACGTGATGTATAAAATGTAAAATTTTTCCTCTTCAAAAGGTATGAGGAAATATTAAAAGTTATAAAATCCAAATAGAATTCATTAATATTAAAAATTGTTGTAAAACAATAAAATTGGTGCAGTGACATTCTTTTCAATATAATAGCAAAATCCTTTTTTTTGGGTTGTCCGATTAACTACGGTACATCCTCGATACATTCTGATAGAAACCCCTCTTCTTCGAAAAAAATTTCGATACGTCCATGCATAAGATCTGTTCGTTTTAGGTCCGTTTCTTTACCATATAGATTAACTTTATCGCAGTTCAACTTTTTATCTTTTTCTAATTCTCAGAATTGGAAAAAGATGAAGAGTTAATTAATCAAGATTAAAATTAAACTATATTAATGTAGAAACTTAGCCGAGATTAAAATTAAACTATATTGATGTAGCTAAACTTTTTGCACGGTTTATCTTTTCTCTTTTTCTCTTCAATGCGAAAAGAAAAGGAAGAAAAATTAATCGCGCAAGAACTTTAGCTAAAAAATACAGATCTATAATAAATTACTCAATAAACCTCTCAACAAATCACACATCTTTTATCAAATTGGCTGGCGCTATTTATTAATCGAGACTTTGTGTAAGAAAAGTTTAAAATAAATTTCATTTATTTTTTTCTTATTATTTCTGATTCGGATATTATAAGAACAGAACAGAAACAATAATACAAAATAGATGTAATTGATTAAATAATTATATTCAAATATTTCTCTCTTTCCCTCTCTGTTAATGGTAATATGCATTTATCTGTCAATTAAAAATGTTGCGGTCAATTGTAACAAACTTAGATAACATTTTTTGATAGAAACATCCCAATCAACTCTAAAAGAAACTTCCGTTATCGACATAGAATCCGCTAACACTATAAACGAATTCTTGCGGGAGAATCGAACGTTCCGTTAACTTCGGTGCGACGCGACACATTCTGTCGAACGGGAATCATTATTATTTTCTACACATTCGAAGGACATCGTTATGTCATCGTTAACCCACTTATAAGTAACAACAACGGGCGTGACAAGGCTCGATGTATTGCTGAAAAATTTCGTATGGTGTGATTGTATAGTATAGATACATATAATGCCGAAAATAATCGTCACTCGTTCCTTCACGCGTATTCCTTCCATATTATTCATCATAGTGCAAAAAAAATTAAAGACGATATTTACAATTGTAAAACGTTGCGCGAGTTTCGATTGCGAAACTTCCTCGATTGCATCGCAACAATGTGATTTTTAACACCTCATTTGTCATCGAGAAAAGTGCAAGTTAACTACGCTCCGCCAAATGCAAATTGAGCGCACCTTTTGCGAATATCTTCGGCGGATGATTAATCGTAGTTTTCATAACAATATAATATAAAGCTTCGAATTTACTGAACAGAATCAAAGATCCTTTTATAAGATTAAAGTAGATGCAAAATTGGAAAGTGATGTAGTGGATTTTATACTAAAATTAAAAAAGAAGTTAAAAACTTACATTTTTTCAATTTCCATTTTTTATTCAATTTTTATTTTTAGAGCTGACATATAGATGTGTCCTTAAAGCCGTTTGTATTACCGACTAAATCATGTAATTTTTGTATAATAAATACTTTTTTTCTCTTTCAAAAATCCTTTTCCAGGATTAAAGTATACGCATTAATACGTGTTTATGAGATGAAGTTTATGCCGAGAAAGATCAAAAATTTCAAAATTGATATATTTTTTATCATTTCTTAATGGCATCTCAAGCTGTCAAGCCGTAACATTTGCTTGATACGAAAGTTTTGCAATCTGTACTTACGAAATAATAATTCATAAATACGTAGTTTACATGAACAAATAACGTTCTTAAAATTAAACTTAAGCCCGTATTCATAATCAAGCCTTATATTTAAGGCTTCTTTAAATTTATCTTTAGATGCTCAGCAGCCAATGAAATAATTCGTAGAGTATTTAAAGATAAATTTAAAGAAAGCTTGACTATGAATATGAGTATTAGACGCAACAAATTTGTTATACGAAAATTGACACAAACGTGTGATAGCGTGTATCATAGATTGCGTGAGATATTGGTGTGATAATATATTGTATAAAAACATGTCGATGCGCGGCGTGCGGCACGACTTCTGATGACTTCGTCGGAATTCAAGCTTTGCTTTAAGATCCCCTTATTACAAAAGTTTTATAACTTACGTGGACAAAACAACAATTCAGCAGTCAGTTTTATGTGCACAAGCAATACTAAGTTTATAAAACTGCAGAGATTAAAAGCTTAAAAAGAAAGATTTGTATCGATCTGCCAAATTACGTGTATATGAACGCTGAGCGAAGACTCAAACAAAGCAATAATTGTGTCTAGCAGTAGGTATTTGATCTTGCAAGAGATGGCGTTGTAATTTGTTGGATAAGAACAGACGTATACGTTTGAGTGAGATAGAACGATAATATAAGAAATGAATTAAAGATATCACTATTATCGATTTTTTTGATTTGGAATTTAAAAAATCTGTATTATCAATATCAATTAAAGTCGACCATCATTTCCTCTAGCATTTATGTTCAAAAGCGCTGTTTTTAACTATTTTTGTTAGTTTTTCACGCGCTATAAGCGCGTTCATTCTGATGTCAGTCAAAATTATTCTCTTTCTAAATAATTACAACTGCAGTAAAACTATAACAATAAAAATATAATACCTTTTATCTGAAGTATTCAAGATATAATTTTTAATGATTTTCTTCTATATTTATTTGCATAGAAAATATATTCTTTTTATTATTATACTAACGTAAAATAATAAAGAGTATAGCAGGATAAGGAGATGATTTCGGGCCCCCGCACGTAATCGATTGTCACAGGAGACAAAATGAACACTCAGAGAAATATTTTGTACAAACTCGTACAGCACAGAAACTTGTAACAACATTGCTGCAATATTTCAACGTTGCATATTGCAATACAATATTGCAGAAACATTGCAAAGACTTCTATTTGCATTACTTCAGCAATGTTACAGCAGTATTTTTAAAAATATTTCCAGCAAGAGAATTGACACAAGAGTCATCCTGTCCTTGTTCAAAAATCAATAAAAAACAAAGACAAGAATAACTCTTGTCATTCTTGTTTTTGTTTTTTACTGATTGTGTCGATTTGTGCCTTTGCTAGAAAGTTCACTTTGAAAGACTTTATATGTATTGTGTTAAGACTTGTATATATTGATTTGTGTATAACTCAATAAAATAAGGACTTGGATATAATGGAAGAATAGAAATTAATGATTACGTTTACACGGCACACTTAATCGAGTTTCATAACATCTGTAGTTATGAAACTGACCAATCTCATAACTATATTCCTCTGAAAAATGGAATGATTGGTTAAATTTCTTAAATTACGCATATTATTAAACCTAATTAATGTCCATTTCTACCAATATAGATTAATTTTAATCTCAGTTATCTCAATTTATCTTCGTCTTTTTCTAGTTCTAAAGATTAAAAAAAGACGAAGAACTGTTGAACTGAGATTAAAGTTAATCTACATTAGTGGAAGCGGATATAAGACATAAACGTAATTTATAATTTATAGGAATTATGCCTATAATTTATAGACATAAAACAATTAGAAGTAAGGATTAAATATAATGCACAATGGACACAATAGTAAGATATAAGACGTATAGACCGTTCCGATATGTACAGCCAGTACTGAATATTTATAATTCACGTTCGTATATTGTATATTTTCAGTACTGGCAGTGTATATCGGAACACGCCTAAAATATAAAGACACAATTAATTATGAAGTCATGTTTTATTTGTATTCATTGTATGTTACATTTAACTCTATTCCTACTTCTAATTTTTTATATTTAAATTTATATAGTACAAAATCTTATAAATATTGCAAGTAACATTGTAATATTACAGCAATGTTGCTGCAAGAATACTGCAAGTATTCCTCCATTGTGCGTAAAACCTAATATTGCATATTTATATTATAATATTGCTGCAACATTACGTATCAATGTTTTTAAAACGGCATTTTTATGTTGCTGTAATATTGCAGCAATATTTCGCAATATTTTTGCAATGTTGCAATCTTACAATGAAATATTTTTGCTGCAATATTTCTGTGTAGTATAGGAAGTTTCATCCCAAAAAAGCCACACCATTTTGAGATATCGAACAAACTATCATTTTTTATTAGTATTTTTTTTCTTCGCTAAATCTAAACGACTCTTTATACAAAAGTCATGGATATTAAGATTAGAGTAAGAATTTTTTTGTCATTCTTGGCTCAAAATTCTGTTTTTAAAAAATTCAAGAATTTTTTAAATCGCATTTTTTATGTCTAAATGTTTGACTACTTTAAATAATTCAGCAGCTAAATTTGATTATAAATTATATTTAGTATTAAAGATTATGTGTTTCGCGGGTTTTCTTCGTTCAGATCCATTCCTTCTTTCAGATCCATACTTGGAATGCCAACGTTTCGTCAATCTTGCAGTTTATTTCATCAGGAGCAGCCTGATACTGAGCTGTTCCTCCAGGCCGTTTTTTTTATATTACGCTGCTTGTTGGAATGGTAGGGAGGGGAGGGAGAGAAGAAGAGAAATTGTGAAAGAATGGTCTTCCATATTTAATTTATGTTGTAGCCATTATCTCTATTTACATTGTTAAGGTGTTTTTGTATCTCTATGGCTTCTCTTTCTTGGAAACTGTGATGTAATGTTGGCTACTGTGATTTTTTTGTCAAACAGTATTTGATGTCCTGTTTCGATGTTGTGTTCTGATAATGCCGATTGTGTAGGGTATTTTAGCCTGACATCACGTCTTAGTGTTCTTTATTCGTAAATTGATCATTCTCTCGGTTTCTCCAATGTATACTTGATCGCAGGACAAGATATTTTATATACTCCTGCGGAGTTGAATATCTTTGAAGATACAAGAGAAGATCTTTGAAGATACAAGATCTTTGATCTTAAGAATTTCTTAAGAGTTGTCCTATATTTTTGGATGAAGTTCGGATATTGTGTTTGTTTAATATCCTCCTAATCCGATTTGTTGTTTCTTTGATATGAATCGGAGAATGGATAGGATTCTTTCGTCTGATTATGTCAGAGACCATTGTCTTGTTTGCATGTTTATTGATTATTTTGGTTATGTCTTTTTTGTCGTGTCCGTTTTTTTCTGTAAGCTAGTTTTAGGTGGTTGAGTTTTGTCTATAGACTATGTTCTTTGTAAGAGATGGTAAAAGCTCTATGTACAAGTGAATTGATTACTGACTATTTTTGTGCGACTCGGCATGTAAGTATCTATGTGTGTTGGTTTTCTGTGCACTTGATTACCTAAGGTACCGTCAACTTTCTTAGAGACAAGAACATCTAGAAAGGGAAATTTTCCGTTTTCCTCTATGTGAAGTGGATATTTGAATGTTGATTGTTGATTGTTGAGGAAAATAAAGAATTTACGGAATTCGAGTTTGCCGTATCTCCATATTATGAATATTTTGTTTACATAACGGAATCAAACTTCTGGTTTTTGGGTGTTTTTCTGAGGGCCTCTTTCTCAAAATGCTTCATGAAGATATTGGCGATTACAAGAGAAATAGGAAAGCCCATCGCCGCTTCTGAAGTTTGATCATAAAATTGGTTGTTACAGGATAAGTAAGTAGTTGTTAAGCAGATTCGGATTTTCCAGTGAGGGATTATAGTGTTTGTGCTGGGAAGCGGGATAAGTTGTCGGGGAGTGTATGACACAATCGGTCGCTTGACAAAAATACACAAACCAAACATCCCCCTCGGACCGATTGTCAACGCCATACACTCCCCGACATATAACTTATCCCGCTTCACAGCACAAACACTGCAACCCTTAACTGGAATATCCGAATCACACCTAACCAACTCAATGGACTTCGTACAAAAAATCCAAAAAATCCGACTACGTTCCACAGATCTGTTTGTAAATTTTGACGTAGAATCCCTTTTCACACAAGACCCAATAAAAGACATAAACATAATGAAGGCCTCATATGAAGTCCCTTCCAATCTCATCTCGCTAATAAAATACTGCTTAACAACCATTTACTTCTTCTGTAACAATTTATTTTGAATAAGGAGCGACGATGGCTCTCCTATTTCTCTTGTAATCATCAACATCTTCGTGGAACATTTTGAAAACATTTGAAAAAGGCCCTCAGAAAAATACCAAAAAACCAGAAATTTGGTTCCGTTATGTAGACGATACATTCGTGATATGAAGACACGGCAGAGCCAAACTTCGTAAATTTCTTATATTCTTCAACAATCAACATTCAAATATCCACTATAGACATAGAGGAAAACGGAAAACTTCCCTTTCTAGATGTTCTCTCTAAGAAAGCTGACGAGGCCTTAGACTATCAAATATCAAATTAGACTATCAAAACCAACACACATAGATAGATACCTACATGCCGAGTCGCACCATCAGCAAAAAACAATCAACTCACTTGTACATAGAGCTTTCATCATCTTTGAAAAAAAAAAGAACATCAGACAGAACTCAATCACTTAAAGCTAGCCATACAGAAAAACTGACACGACAATAAAGACATAACTAAAATAATCAATAAACAAGATAATGGTCCTGTTTGATAAACAATAGCCAACATTACATCATATTTTCCAAGAAAGCATAAAGAAGCCATAGACATACAAAAACCACCCTAATAATCTAAATAAAGATAATAGCTACAACATAAATAAAATATAGAAGACCATCTCCTTATTGAAGACCAATCAATTCCACCACCTCTCTCCCCTCCCTACTTACAATTCTTTTCTTCCCCCCCTTCCCTTACCACTTCATAAGTAGCGTAATATAAAAGGAATAGCCTGAAAGAATAGCTCAGTAAGCTGCTCCTCGCCCTAATAGAATGGACCTGCAAAGTTTACGAAACATTGGCATCCAAAAATGGATCTGAATACGAAGAAAACCCGCGAAACGCATAATCTTTAATAGTGAATATAATTTATAATAAGATTTAGCTGCTGAATTATTTTAATAATGGTCAAACATTTAAATCATATAAAAAATGCGATTTTAAAAATTCTTGAATTTTTTAAAAACAGAATTTTGAGCCAAGAATGACAAAAAATTTCTTGCTCTAATCTTCTTAATATCCATTATTTTTTTGAAAGATTCGATTTAGCGGAGAAAAAAAATACTAATGAAAAATCGCATTTTATTATCTCGAAATAATGTGGCTCTTTTGGGATGAAACTTTGTACAAAATATTCTTTCATCTGGGTGTTCATTTTGCCCCCCTGTGGCAATCGATTATATGCGGGAAATCACCTCCTTATGCTGCTCTTTATTTTTTTCCTTTTAGAAAGAAATTACCATAGCAATGCCTGCAAAGTGCTAAAGAAACGCTCATATATACTTTTTGTGTTACTTATTTAAAAAGTTATCCATTTATCTGATTTTTTTACGTTTGAAATTTTTTAATAAGTGAGATAAATCAGAAAAAAGATTTCTTTAATACTTCCTATAAAATAAGCCATCTCCGAAATGATTTTCTACTAATAAAATAAAATTACTTTGCAATCTGAAAATTCGAATTTATTTTTTTTCTGGAAAGTAATTTATTCTATAATAATATAATATTAAAAGAAGATATTAAAGAAGAAACTTTTTTTCTGTTAATTCATTTATCATAAAATTTTCATTTATCATAAAAAATTTCAAACTTAAGAAAAATCAGTGACTGATTTATCCTATTTGTCATTAAAAAATTTCAAACGTAAGAAGAATCAATGATGCATCGGTTTTTTTTTTCATAAAAAAGAGTATCTGCTTACCCTTAAGTTCGCTTCTGATTGGATAAAAAATAACATACAGCCCGAAAAAGTGAAGCTTTGTATCCTTCAAATATGTATAAATTAAATTTCATCAAAATAGCTCAAATGAAGTTTAAAGTTTTTAGAAAAAACGAAATTTTTTTTAACTTTGACACTATGTATAATATTTTTGAAACTAAACCGTTTTAAATTTATAATCATATAAAGTTTTCATCTTGAATTTTATATGAGGAATCATCTTTTAAAATTTTTTAGTGTATTTATCCTCCAGCCTTTTAAATTTTTTAAATGTATTTAAAACACACTCTGTATACAAGGTATCCCGAATTTAAATGGTCAAACTTCGAAATATGTAGGAGATCGATTAACTAAATATATCGGCTGACATATCACATAATTATATTAATTATTTATATTATTACCTGTTTACATTATAATTAATTGCCATTGAAGAATTATTAGTAATCAATCATATAAAGACATTTTTGATATACACAGTTCGTTACATATGTAACATATATATAACGGATTGCGTTACAGCGAAAGAGTTGATACAAACAATTTTATCACTTGCTGCATAAACTTCCAATGTTAGTTTTTTCCAAATAACATTCCGATTGTAGAAAAAAAAAATTTCGCAAATATGTAAATCTTGCGTCAATGGTTTTTTTACAGAATATGCGATAAACAAAGTGATATTGTTTGTTATAACGTAATTATGCATTGCGTAGATAAAGATTTTTATAAATAATTTGTTATTATTAGTTTTATTCTGGATAATAAAACTTCCTGTATTCATCTTTCCTCTCTTTCTTCAATATCTAATTATATGTATACTTAATTCTTTTTTAAGTGTAAAAAGTATAATACAGTGCAAATGTAAAGAATAGATTTACTCTCAATATTATGAATTAGAAGTTTCACTGTTTAAATCAAATTTCATTAACCTAATACTCTCGTATGTTATTTATATTACCTACTATAAGAATTTGAATGTATTTTCTTCTTAATAATCTCTTTAGCAATATAAAAGAAAGATGTACGAAAACAGTATTTCACGAAAAGAGAATTATAAAAAGATGTTGCTTTCATATACAGTATCACGTACGCGATACGTATACAATGACCAGATAGAATTTCCTGTTCCTGATTCTGAATTTCTCCGATTAAATTCCAGATGTGACAGATATGATCTGCAATACATTTACGTAAAAAGATACGATTGTATTAGGTATTTCTTCAGCATTAAATATATTATTCTAATTTCAATACGATATTTTCTTGTCACAGATGAATGATTAAAAAACTATATTTGACATAAATTATTATCTATAGCTTAGGATAAAAAAACCATAAAGTAGTTTTCAATCAAATAAAGAATGAAGAGAAGAACGAGAAGAATTTGATTTTTATATATTAATGAGATAAATAAAATTTATGTAAATAACATTATATAGCAGATATATTTTATTATTTTCCGAAATGGTAAAAGAATTTGTTAGAAATTAAATCTTTTTTCTGTTTTTTTGTTCTTTACTGTATCTTTCTAAATAGAAATAAATTGTTCGTGGATGTGCATGAAAGAATCATCAAATAACTCCCGTGAATAACATGTGCCGTGATGTTATCCACATATTCACATGCATCCTTTTTGAAACCTGCACTTCCATAAGAGGATCGCGAATGCAGTCAGTGCTAATTTAGTGCAGTATAGATATAAGTGTCACGTACGTATATGAACGTAACAATATCGCTTGTAATTACGTAAAGCACATGATGTACGTGCCGTCTGCATCTATTTATTTATTTCTATAAAGTTATTATTATTTAGCTATGTATAATGTACGGAAAAGCTTAGGCATATTATGACTCAAAATTTTATTCAATAGATAAGAAATTGTCAATTTACTTTGACTTCAATATGGAATTTTGTCATTACAGAAAACTTATTTACCTTTATTTTTATTTAAAATTTTACTTGAGATAGAACTATTTTTACTTTAGATAAAAACTAATCATTTCAATTTATATTCCGTATTTTATCTGCGCTAAAATCAATTTGTTCAAATAGCAATTAAAAAGATTTCATCAATTATATATAAATCAATTATAAATAAAGTTAATCCACTTCAATTTTTTTTCTAGATTCTTCACTTAAATAAAATTACCTAAATAAAGCAATTAGTAGTTTAATTAACAAAAAAATCAAATATTCATATACATCATTTGTTTAAAAGATAGTACTTTGTATTTCAATAGAGATCTTGTTAGTTTGATACCTTATCTTCTTCATTATTATATTGCTTTTATTTTCATTTAATATGTAGTATTGCATTAGAGACGACATCCATATCTATGTGTGTTTATACGTATAATCTTATTAAAATTATTAATCATCCGATATTTCATAATGCATATTAAAAGAGAATCCTTAAAAACCTTAAAATTTTAATGAGCAAATCATCATATAAAAATTAACATGGATTTTTTTTCTAAAGATTTAATTTTTTCTTCGTCGTGTGTAACACGAAACAATGTACAACTAATTATGTTATCCATTAAATTATAGATGAACGATGATAGATATATCTTACATCAATATCATTCAGCTTAGAGATATATATTGTTGAATAAGACGTGCTTATCAAAACGAAAAACATCCGTTACCTTTTTTACATTAGAAAGATTAATTTACTAAGAAGGAAAAGGCACAAAGAATTATCTTCATTCTTAAATTATGTTGGTATTATATAATTAGGTATTATATAATTAATTTTTATTATTGTTAATCTATAAATAAATGTCACTGTTCCATAAACAATATCTTCTTTGTTAATATATAATTAAATATTTTAAACAATTTTTCAAACATGTAAGTACAAAGTATACGTTTTCTGTTCAGCAAAGAACGATTCAAAATATGACTTTTAACTATAGATTAATATGAAAATAATTTCAATCATAGTCCGTCTATAATTTAAGATAATTGTAAGATGCAATTTTAGGGAAGAAAGCAATATTTGAATATGAACATTATGAATAGATAATTATTTTAGATATAGATTTATATAGGTTGTTATAATAGTTAAAATTAAAAAATAAATAAATAAAAGCTCCAAAAGAATTTTTATAGGACAATATATAATAGAACAAAATATATACAATATATTTATCGATAAGTGCTGACATGTTCAAATAGAAATAAAAGATAAGAAAAGATATTTTATTGTAGAAATAAGATACTCACGAAATATTTTCGAAGATACTTTCGAAATGTGATGCTGATATAAAATATTATCTAGAGTGTACGTCTAGATAATTAATCCACGAAAAAAAGAAAAGAAAAAAAGAAAAATAAAGAAAGAGAACAGGATGTGAATTGACCAGAATCCACTAAGCTGCGCACCGGCTGACAGGTTCGTCCAGTCAATCCTACGACATCATTTGATTCCTCCTGGATCGTTTGTGTCTTCTTGTTGCTTTTTTTGATCATAAAAAAAAAGAAAGAAAAAAAAAGAAACAAGACGAGTCACTCACGCGTACGCGACGCACACGCGTGCGATTTATGTTACTCGTTGGCGTGCCGCGCGCTACCACATACCAGCCGTGCCTTTCGAGCCGAGTGTACGGTGTAAACTGATTATTGCTGTGTACGCTCGTACCTTCACTCGTACAGTCGTAGATTCCCACCAGCTATCCGAGTTCAATTGGTCGGTGCGTACCGGACAACGACGAGTCACACGTTATAAGTTCAAAGAGAAAACTCCTATGAATTTCCTTAAAAAAATATTCTATTTTAAGTTTAAAAAAAACGCTTTTTTCTATATTACAAAAGTTTGAAGTCTTGAGAATACATCTGTGAAACAATTATAAATTCAAATATGTATAGACTGTAAAGTGAATGGGTAGATAAAAAACGAAGCGCGTGAACTAGAATGAGCTCATAAGAATGAAAAAAATTTGCTGACAAATACTTATATGAAGAAATAGAAAGCATATTTATGATCCTAACTGATTAAATACAATTACATCTATAATTATGTAAATATAAAATAACCAAATGAAAAACTTCAAATTCATTTTTTTCGAAACAAATTTTCCAAATTTGTGGAAGTGTTTATTAAAAAACTGTCAAAGATATTGTTTTGAAATTGAACATGTTTATAGAAAAGATGTTTTTCTTACTCCTAAATTAGTAAAATAAAGGCAGTTTACAATTTACAGTTTTATAATACAAAGGAAGATTAGAATTTTTAATAGATTGCCATTTTGTTACTTTTTAGGCAATAGTTCAAACAATGTAAAATGTCATACAACTTAACAAATTTTTTTATTTTTAATTTTTATTTTTATTTTTATTTTTATTTTTAGATTTCTCAATTTCTTCTACAAATGGAGACATAACTTCAAAAGAAGCTAAAAACATTTACTTTAAAAAAAAAATCATTGTACAAAATTAAAAGTTAAACACAGTGGTACTATCTTTAATTTGATAAATCCTAAGTAATATATATTATCGTTTATATTTGAAAGGTCTTCCTATTCTAATTCAAGGTAGTAGCTTTAAGTAAAAAATGCAATATAAGTCGACACTGGATGATAATGTGTAAAACTTATGTGTATTATTAGCAATAATTGATATTACAGACGTTTCATTTTATCATGATAATGATAAAATGATTTATTTTTTCTTTTGATCTCCATTTATTTATAACTTTTTTTAATTTTATAAAATTAATCAAAGACTAAGGGTAAATTGAGCCAGTCGCAAAGAACTATTTTACAATATTGTTTTCAAAGTAAAAGATTTGACGTAAGCTGAGTAAGCACTACAATAAATATTACAACAGTTTGCTAATTATATTTCCACAAATTCGCGTGGAAGAGTGAATCAATTAGTTCCCATTAAATCCATAAGTTTGATTCGTTTCAATCGTCTCTTTCTCTTATCCCCTTCTTGTATTGTTTATAACTTAAATTAAAAATTTTTTAATTCAAATTATGTACATCTTTTAATTAAAAAAGGTTTCTGTTATTAAATAAAAAAATTTTTTACTTAAACCAACAATAAATTCTTTTAATGTAAAAATAATTTTTGTAGATTTAAGAAAAATGATTTAATTAATTTTTGATTATTTTTGAAAGAAAGAAATTTTTATTTAAACATATTTTTTATATTTAAATAAATTAATTTTCTTCATTCAAAAAAATAAAAATTTTTTTTATTTACGTTATATTTCAAATCAACCAAATTTTTTTTTAAATTAAAAAATTCATAATTAAGAAAAATTATGTTCTGTATTTAAAAAATATTTTATTAAATTTATATTGTATAATTGTTTTTCTTCAATCCAACAAATATTTCTTTTACTTTAGAAAAATAATTCAAAGAAATATATTTTAAGATAAACAAAAATTTTTTCTCCGTGCGTTATTGTAATTCTTCTTATACTTATTTGTAATGCAGTCTATAAATTCATAGAATTTCTTTACAAATTGTAATGCTTTTCTTCTTTTAAACTTCTCAAAATCTCGTTAGATTACTGTTTGTGAATTATTATATCTTGAAATTATAATTTCATTTCAGATTCATACATTAGTCTATAACACAGAAATCCTAAATTTGATAAATACAACAGTCAACAATCATCACAATGTGTTTAATTTTAACCATCAAATCTGTAACATTGAGTCAAAGTTATAAACGTTGTTATCTGCAAATGTATTTTAATCCAGAAATATAATTTATTCTAAATAGTGAAATAGATTAAATAGATGGCAAAACTGTCTTGACGGAAATTGAAAGAGAGAATTTTTAATTTTTAACAAACTTGAGAACTAATATATGTTTTGCAAGGAATAAGGAGTTTCAGGAATGGGAGAGAGGATAGTATTAAGAGTGGGAGAGCTTTCCTTTAAAATGGAAACATAATTTTTCTGTTACTCTGATTATTAATGCCGAACTTTTATTTTTTTATATAAATTATCTCTGAAGTCATTCATTTGTAATATACGATGGTTTTATATTTAAGTTTTAAATTTTTTTCTCAGAGAAGTCCTTAATACGAGATTGTGAAATATTTAGTAGGGAAATTAATATTTAGATCCACATTATAAACTGTTTTATTACTTTTTTTTACAATGATATTAGATCCAAGAATTTTTTTTTAATTGTACATTTTATTGAATGTTCATTTTATTTCCCTTTTTTTCTTTCATAACTCGAAATCATACTACAAAATCATCAGTATTTTTTTCTACACATTAGCGACATTATGAGAGAATAGACACTACGTTTAGACAAATAATATATAAACAAAGAAATAATTATGTCAGGAAGATATGCTGCATTGGCTAGAACAGTCGCATTAATAATCAATGACATTCATCAGCTTGTGCTCATGTTTCCTTAAAAATAATACTATAGAACGTGCGCGCGATGTCTGGACTTTATCTGCCTAGGAGATCGAATTTATGCTAACGTTTCAGAACGAGAATATCCAATGGCTGGTAAGAAAGGCGGAGAACAGGGAGAACGCGAGGTTCAAAATCGATCGAGAGCTCAAGCAGTCTACACAGATTCTAAAACCTGTTTCTCTGGTGTACTGTTTACACTTATAGGAGGTCTCTTATAAAAACAAAAGTCTGTAATTTGACGATAAAACAATACGAAGTATATATATATACATATATATATATATATATATATATATATATACGTGTAAAATTTATAATGTACGCACGAGTGAAACTATGTGGAAAAAAAGGAATGATAAAGAAATTATGTGCTCGATCGTGCTCGAATAATCCGTATCAGATTGACAGTACCAAACCCAAGCCTTTCGAAAACATTCCAGGGCCAAGAGCCTTACCAGTTATTGGAACGCTGTACAAATATGTGCCTTTCATCGGTAAGAATAATATATAGTATTTCGATAATTAATTAAAAACATTTATTATTATTGCAAATTTAATATTTTTTGTTTTATGTTTTTTAATTCACTTTCTGTATTTTCCTTTTTACCATTAAGCTATAGAAATGGATTCTGATTCTACATACAACTTTGCTGCTACATTTTTGCATATTCCCAAATGCAATATTTGCTCATTTATCTCTTTAGTCATTTATCTCTTAAATATCAATAGATTAATCTTATCAAATATGTTAATGGTATAGGTGAATACAATTTTACAAAGCTGCACACGAATGGCTTATTGAAATTGAAACGTTATGGACCTCTGGTGCGTGAGGAAATAGTACCAGGTCAGCCAGTCGTATGGGTATTCCGACCGGAAGATATCGCAGAAATTTTCAAAGCTGAGACGGGTCTGCATCCTAAGAGAAGATCGCATTTGGCTCTTCTCAAATATCGAAAAGACAGAAGTAATGTCTATAATAGTGGAGGTCTTTTACCTACGTAAGAATTGTTTTTACAAAATTTCGATACATCATACTATGATATATTACGATATTTGTAAAAATCGGTAAAATATTTCATAGCCCAGTAACAATAGAATTTAAAAAACGCAAAAATTACTAGGAATTTAATATTTTATTCATTATTTAGAAATGGCATAGAATGGTGGAGGCTGCGTCGCGAATTTCAGAAGGTCCTTAGCAAACCACGCAATGTTGTCGATTATCTGGAGGATACTGACGCAGTTGTTCAAGAGTTCGTGCGGCTTTGCTCCCGCGAAAAATCAAACGATTTCTTACCTTTATTCTCACGTCTTTTTCTTGAATGTAATATCTTTTCATCTGGATAAATTATTCCATTCACTAGCGTTAATAATTTTAGCAAAAAATATTCGTAATATTAATAAAACGAGTGTTTTATATATAAATGTCATCAGTATAAATTTTCAGTGATTTGCCTCGTGACTTTTGATGTAAAAATGGGAAGTTTATCGGAAGAAGAAAAACATCCACATTCCAGAAGTTCAAAGCTGATCGAAGCAGCTCTTATGACAAATAGTGTAATGTTAAAATTAGATAACGGCCCAATGTTTTGGCGATTTTTTGAAACACCATTATATCGAAAATTGCGTAAGGCGCAGAATTATATGGAGAAGTGAGTACACAATTATCAAGAAATAACCGCTCGTATGTACATATATATATATATATATATATATATATATATATATATAAAAAATAAAATATAAAAAAAAACTTAAAAAAAAAAATATGTATATATTTAACAGTGTCTTTAATTTTACAATATAAGAGATAGGACGTTTCGGTTTACTCAGTCATCTTCAGACATCATAAAGATTTAATCCATATAAACACTTACTATATAAAGAATCTAAAAAAACATTATATGATACTAAATCACGCAAAGCGCATTGCAATTTTACAAACAATAATTTTCTATAATATGAAATATATATATATATATATATATATATATATATATATTCTATAATAATTTTCTATAACAATAATTTTCTATAATTGGAAATAAGACCGTTTTATGTGAGTCACCTCTAAACTACAAGAAGTAAACTACAAGAAGCACCACTTGACGGTCAAAATTAGATGTTGAATTAATTATATATGTACATATTCTTTTTAAATGAATTTATTTAAATTTAAATGAATTTATTTCATAATAGACAAAGATATATATATATATATATATATATTTGATATATATATATATATATTTTATAGATATATATATATTTTAAAGATACGTATATTTATGTGACTTTTTTTTAATTTTTCAATAATATCAAAATATATGATTTATCCAACAGTTCCGTACCTTTTCTTAGAAGACTGTTTTCTTTCGAGATTAATCTTTTGTAATATTTCGGTTCAAAGTCCATGATTTTAACGTAATTCCATTCAAATTTATGATTAAACTCCATTTGTTCAGAGATGATCGAATGTTTGGATAAATCCTTCTAATGTTCTGATATATTGTTTAATCTTCATTTTAATTTTGTCTTTGTTCCATATAAGAAACGTTACAATCACAGTAATACACTTTATATATAATGTTATTGTCTATCGATAAAATAGCTCTATTTTTTATGCTTTTAATTTATTAAGATATTTACCCACGATATTTTTCTTTGTTTATCACAGTTACAGGATAGTTATGTATTTGTTAGTCTCAACATTATTATTGTTAATGTTCTTGTGCATTATAATGCCCTTGTTCATTGTAGAATTAAAAAACCTTTTAAATCTAATATTAATTTTATATTATTTTATAATGCGTTTATATGGATTGAATCTTTATAATGGTTGAAGATGATTGAAGTCAAAACATTCCATCTTTATATTGTAAAATTAAAAATACTATGAAATATACATTTATTTTACTCGTTTATAAGTTTTTTTTATATTTTATTATATACAATTATGAATTTTTCATTAATATAGATATATATAACATAAAATATTAATTGTCATGCCCTCGAATCATTGGATAAAATATTCGATCATTTCATAAATAATACAAAATTTAAAGTTTGCAGTAACATTATTTTTTGCATTAGCATTAATAATTTAAGCAAGTCACTGATTTTATATGTATAAATATAATAGAATCAGTAGAACTTTTAAAATTATTAAAATCTACCAATGACATATATTAGGACAGAGTTTTATGCAGTAAAACAGAATATAATTAATTATTAAACAAAAAGGAAAAGTACATTATTAAAAATTTAATTTAAATAATAGTAAGGTTTTTAAGAACAAAAATAATATATCAATGGAATACAGGCTAGATGAAATTTAAGCTAGATGTTTTTGCTCAAATGAATAATTTAATATCTAAAAGATTTGAATAAGCAGATCGACACAAAATCGCTTTCGAAGATATTTTTCGATCTTTGATCTCTTTCTTACTCCTTCTCTCCTTCTCAGTTGTTCCCCTCCTAGTTCTGTTATTTCGGTTCCTTACTTTTAGGCTCTAGACACAAAGCAAGGCAACAGTGATAGAAATAGTATAGAAATAATTCCGATAAAATCATACAGAAATAACTTGTCGGAAATTTATTGCTATTGTTTTATTCTGTATGTATTAACATATGCATATCCGAATGCTGAATTCCTCTGAGGTTTCTCTCTGCTGTCACTATCGCTTTCGAGGTTATCGCCTCCCTTGTGTTCAGGGCTTTACTCGATTCTGAAAAATCAATGCTCTAGAATCGCATACATTCGTTTCGTATTGAAAAAAAAATTAATCATAAGATTAATATTCGTATTCGATTTAAAAAGTTTTATTATACATTGAATAATATCATTTGAAGCATATAATAAATTATATTAAAAGAGCTTGAAGTTTTTGACAGAATTATTATGTATTACTAACATTATTCTTTTATTATAGTTACTTATAAAAGATTTATTTATATATATACATATATATATTAAAACTTCAATTATTTAAAAAGAATTAAAGAATAATTATAAAAAAGTATTGTTTTTATTGCTTTTTACAATGTGCAATATAATAACTGAATTGTAACCAATATTTAATATCAATTTTGTATCCAAAAACATGTGCGCACATAAATTTGATATTAAATATATAAATGACGTAATCAAATCGAACACACAAAAAAATTGGAGAGATATGAAGTTGCCAAATGCGGATCACTTAAGTTATTTTATTTTTTAATATGTTTTGTATTTGATACTAATTTGTATAGTCACACAATCTAAAAGATTGCAATACTTTTTTTTTAATTTTTTAAAATTATTTTGTTATGACAAATCTCACAGTGACATCATATTTTCTTCCTGAAATCTCTTATTGTGATTCCCCCTTTGCCATAGAAGAATAAATTGTATACTCTAAACGCGATAAATATTTGTAGGTATTTTTTAATCAAATATAAATATTAATCTTATGATTAATTTTTTTCACAATACAAAAAACGATGCTGCTTGCAGCAAAACACAAGTTTTGCCATTTTATGATTGTCTGCAGAGATAGGACCATTCTTCTGAAAGTATAATCCAATCAGCGTGAAGAAAACTTTCAACATTGCAAAATAAACATTCTACTGAACGTAGTCGTATGTATGCAATTCCAAAATCCCAAGCATTGATTTTCAGAATATCGTAAATCGAGTAACGATGTCGAATCAGTTGTTTCAATGATTACTTCAATCAAATATATGTACTAATAACGAATATGTTGTTTTTAAATAACAATTACTATCGAGTTTATGTACCGAATTCGAAACTGAATTCTTTTTCGCATAGTTCTAGTGTAGGAATAATTAAGCAAACCTAACATATTTATAAAGCGATAAGATATATATATATATTATATATATATATATATATATATATAATATATATATATATATAAAAA
>Ga0157364_1000829_pt1 | contig 23739 bp, 22 predicted proteins | sample AttsexASBM2_FD_111476 | JGI IMG/M metagenome (GOLD analysis project Ga0157364, IMG submission 111476) | Fungus gardens microbial communities from leaf cutter ant in Ribeirão Preto, State of São Paulo, Brazil - Atta sexdens ASBM2 | ecosystem: Host-associated > Fungi > Mycelium > Unclassified ...
GTCAATTTTGGAACACAGCCTGGTATTTCCATTATGTGGACTTGCCAATCACAAGAGAGAATGGAGGGATAGATTCTGATATTCTAGGATTCTAGAAACGACGATTAATTAAGAAAGAAGAAAAAATTCAAATTTGTTGATAACTTTACAGGAAGCGTGAATACTACTGTCGACAATATACATGCATAGTTGTACGTAGTTCAAATTGCACTTTTGTGCTGTCATCATGTCGTCTTCAGTAGGGATGTTCGCGCGAAGAATAAACAAACAGGTAAAAATAAAATATACAAACAAAATATAAATAAAATATAAATATAAATAAAAAAGAGTTTAGATAAGGCTAATGAAAGTCATACGCTGTTATAAGAGCGGAGAAATAGGAGAAGCAGATAATCCTCAACTGATTATCTTCAATTCAATGTTTCAGCCCCTTTTGAGTCTTCCTCAGCGAATACAAAATCATAGATCTTCCATTAAGAGCAATGATAAAAAACGAAACTCAAAAATAATGATTCAGATACTTTTTTAATCAATGTTATAAATATGAATCATTATTTCTAAGCTTCGTTTTTTATCGTTTCCCATTGTGAGTATAATGTATGCTACATTTCTGGCAAGTGACTTGTTTTTAATGGAAGATCTATAATTTATTCGCTGAGGAAGACTCTAAAAGAAATTAAAATGTTCGAAATAAATTGAAGATAACCAGCAACATCTGATCTATTTATTTCTTCTATTTCTCCGCTCAATAATGTATGACTCTCATTAGTCTCATCTGAACACTTATTTATTGTTTGATTGAGAGTCTTTATTTATATTTTATATTTATATATATATTTTAATTGTTAGATAAAGATAATTTTATCCGTATTCGTAATCAGACCTTGTAATTAAAACTTCCTTAAATTTATCTTTAGATGCTCAGTAGCCAATGAAATAATTCGTAGAGTATCTGAAAATAAATTTAAGGAAGCCTTGAATATAAAGCCTGACTACTGTAATACATCTTAAAAAGATAAATTACTTTATCGTTGAATGTAGAATTTATATACAAAATAATTTAATCTTTAAAAAAAATATATGTACAATATAAAATCATTTAAATAATATATAAAATAATAAGACTTCAAAGAAAAAAATAAAATTAAAAATATTAGCCAATATAAAATAATTTAATCCGCTAAAAAAAATTGCATACAGATACGTTTACATAAGATACTTTATTTTCTGCAGCTGTTAGCGCACAACACTTCGCTTATTAAACAAATAGTTCGAAATTTGGAGGTGCATGAACACATGGCGAACACTTTATTAAAAGACGCTGGCATTCCTACCCCGCCTTTCTGGGTAGCAAAGACATCCGACGAAGCTGCCACTCTGGCCAAGAATCTGAATACGAAGGACATCGTGCTGAAAGCGCAAATTCTGGCTGGAGGTAGAGCGAAGGGACAGTTTAGGGGTAGCAAGATTAGCGGCGTCGTAATGTGCGATACGTGAGTACGTGACGGAGCTGTAATTCACAGTAGAAAGAAATGAGAGGCTGTAATCTCTTTCATTGCAGAATCGACCAGGTAAAAGAATTGGCAGATTGTATGATCAACAAGATACTTGTGACTAAACAGACGGGAGAAGCTGGAAAGATATGCAATTCTGTGATGGTGACAATGCGTATGTTTCCACGTAAAGAGTATTACATGGCGGTGATGTTGGAACGTACCTTCGATGTAAGTATGAATATATATAATCCTATATTATTTTATAAGTTAATAAAATATTAAATATTTTACTCATTCTGTATATTAGTGATTTACATTATTAGACGTATCAATTTTTACGATTTAATTTTTACGATTTACTGACCTTCAAGAATTAGCTTTATATCATATTATGACTCATTAATTATAGAAATAAGAAAAAGAAAATATTATATAAAAGTTAATTATAAAATGGATTTAATTCACTCCTTATAATTGTAAGTTGCTGTCGCTCTTCCAGAAACAAATTCAATCTAAACGCTCGTTTATGTTTCACAAGGGGCCTGTAATAATCGTTTCCAAGCAAGGTGGAGTAAATATCGAAGACGTCGCTGCTACGAATCCTGAAGCTGTAACGTATGTACCGATCGATGTGAAAAAAGGTTTAACACCTGAGCAGGCGAATAGCGTCGCTGATAAACTGGGACTCGTGGGGAACAGCAAGGAGATCGCGTCGATCGTCGCTTCCAATCTTTATGACTTATTCGTTGAGAAGGACGCCCTACTGCTCGAGATTAATCCGTTCGCAGAAGACATCTGTGGCCAATGTACTGCAACGAATAAGATAAGATACGAGAAACAAGAACATAATAAGTTTTTCAATAATAAGACTAAATAATGTTATATTCTGCTTATTACCGCAGATTACGCTCTGGATTGCAAATGCAATTTTGACGACAGTGCTTATTTCCGGCAGAAAGAGTTGTTCGCCATGAAAGACATAACTCAAATGGACCCGAAAGAGGTCGAGGCGGAGAAATACAAATTGAATTACATAGCTCTCGACGGAAATATTGGCTGCATGGTGAACGGAGCCGGACTGGCAATGGCCACTATGGATATCATAAAATTTTACGGCGGTTTGCCGGCAAATTTTTTGGACGTCGGCGGCACAGCTACAGTCGAAACAGTGACGGAAGGCTTCAAGATACTATCTTCGGATCCAAATGTAATTAGAAAAATCGAGAGTTAAAATGATACAAAAAATTGATATATCAATCTTGCAGGTGGAAGCTATTTTGGTGAATATTTTTGGCGGCATAATGAGATGTGATATAATTGCTCAAGGGATTATAGACGCTGCGAAAGGGTTAAGTCTGAACGTACCCATAATCACACGATTACAGGTGATTACCTTTAAGTTACATATATTAGTCTTGTAACATTTTTTAAACCGCCTTTTTCTTTGTAGGGTACTAATGTCGATAAAGCTAAACAATTGATATTGAATGCTAAGCTAAAAGTAATTTCCGTGGACGATTTTGCTCAAGCGGCCGAGACATCTGTCAAGTTAGCATCGATGATGAATATTGCGAAATCTTCGAATTTAGATATCACTTTTAGTACTAAAAAATAATTCTGAACTAATAAAAAATTGAAAGAGTCTGTCATCTTTGAAAGAGTTTGTCAAATATTTTATATTTACATATTGACGAAATATGTAAATATGACGAATCTTTTTATTATATGCAAAACGTGTGTATGTTATTATTACATATGAATGATAAGATGCTGATGATCCATAATCCATTCTTAATTTCAAGACAATCTCAAGTGATATCTTAAGATGTGATTCTCTGATTGGTTCATGACATTTCAAGCACTTGTTTAAGACCATCTCGAATCTTAGATAATGTCTATGAATTCCGCATAATTTTTAGGAATATTAAAATAATTTAATTATACAGAGTGTCCCGAAATTCGAGGACAATATTATTACAGCGTGGAAAATCAAGTCGAAAAGTCCTGTATCATTTTCCTTTATAATTTTCCAATAGTTGACAAAATATTAATTATTAAACATCGCCAAATATTGATTTTCAATAATTTTTTACTCAAGTATTATCAACTTTACAGAAAAACAGCAAGAGACAAAAATTGTTTATTTTCTTCTCATAAAGCTCTAAAAACTTTTTCAAAATTTTTTATCAACTTTTCAGTATTGTATTTTCTAATTGAAAAATTGCTAAAATTGTAAAATAGTAAAGGATTTTTCGATTTAATTTTTCATGAAGTTTGACGTAATAAGTTTGTAATAATATTGTCCTCGAATTTTTGGACAAAATTTTGTGTGTGTGTGTGTGTGTGTGTGTGTGTGTGTGTGTGTGTGTGTGTGTGCGTGTGCGTGTGCGTGTGCGTGTGTATAAAGTTAAGTTAGTGATATTCTTTCTTTCTCGCGAGTGTATGAAAAATATCCTTTTTTTGAAAATTATAATTTTTTAAATTGTTCCAAGTCGTTCAAACTTTGTATAGCATTTTTTTTGTCTTACATCGATTCAAAGCAGTATATATTGCTTTATACCAAGTGATCATCTAATAAAATTTTTAAACATTTACACTTGACCCCTTTTTTCAAAAAAATCAATTTCTTGCATCGCTATAGATAGATTTTTAATTGTTCAGAACATTATTTCAAAAAGGACGATTCTATATGTCATAAATGAAAATCTAAAAAAAATTTTTTTAACTGGTTCTTTTTTTTCAAAAATTAAACAATTTCTTATCGCTAGAAATTGTTCTAGGGTTACTACACCAGTCAATGAACAAATAAGAAATTCATGATATAAACAGTGAATTATAGTACATATATAAAAGAGAAAAGACAACAAATCACTCAAAGGTAATAGTTGGTTGTTTAATCTTTAAAAATATCATAAGTTATCTTTAAAAAATAAGACAAAAATGATAGTTTTAATTAAAAAAGTGAAAAACCACAAAAACACTAGTGAATGACTAATAAGTTTTAATTAATGATCAATGCATAGTGCACCGCAGTGATTATTCACTGATTCACAACTTTAGAGAATGAAAAATAGACATGAAAAATATCAAAATACCAATATTTAACCTCTGTTGATCACGAACAATATGAATGATCATTTACTGGTACAAATGAAAACAAAATATATCAATATTTGACTTCATAAGAAATAATATAATTAAAAACAAGTAAAATGCAATAATAAATAAATACTAAATAAAGCTTTAACATTATACTATCCTAAAAAAATTGCTTTTCAGTTCTTTGATAACAAATACTTAATATAAAAGTTACTTCTTTTAAAACGCGTATTCTATTTTGCTTATAGTAAATAAGTACATTCATAAAGAAAGATAAACATTTTCCTTTTTTTATATAATATAATTATATTTTCAAGTGAAAAGTGGTATTTTAGTTAAATCTGTGAAATTAGATTTAAAAAATATCAATTAATTTGCAATTTATTTTAAAATCTTATTATTTTTCTGAAATAGTCATTTACTGGTAATTATTCAGAGATTGGTGCAGTGACTAATTGTTTCACAAACATTCCAAAAGAGTAATTCCGTAAGTTAAACCAGAAATTAGAAAAAAGAAAATATTTTTCAACAAACTGATTCTTGGCCCAAGAGTAAACATACTTTTTTTCGTGTTTCAGTCAAGAACTTTTTGTTCTAAGGCTTTAAAAATTTGTCATACGATAAAAACGCACAAATAAAATAACACCTTTCATACCGTATCTACTGGAAAACAAAGAAAAAAATATTAGTGTCGATTTATACCACACTATGTAAAGAACCCAGTATAACTCGGTGTGATTTTCGCGTAAGGTAAGGTTCTGCGTAATGTGTTGCGCGTAGAAAACGTCAAACCAGAGTGGGGGCCATGAGGGGCAAAGGCGGTAAACTGTAAAGCTTCTGGCAGTCCACCACACTGAACACTCCCAGTCGTAGATTTCAGTGCCACGGTCCACGGCTGTCGCTCAGGCAAAGATGGCTACCATGTTGTCGCGGGCGATCTCACTCGCGGAAAATCTCGGTCGACTGAGCAGTACCAAGGTATGTCAAGTCGATGGATTTTTCCGCATTCACGTTAATCGCATGATTTTGGCACGTTTATACGACCCCGAGATTGATACGGATCGGCGGAAAAGGAGAAAAAAAGAAGGATAAGCGAGTGCGAGCAAGACAGAGCGAAGGTCGCCGATCGCCATATTGGACAGCTGTAGTCTGCTAAATCGAGCGCCAGGGTCGTGAGCGATTTAAAGCCAAGCCCCGAGAATCTCGTCTGTAGAATTTCCCCCCCTATAGATCGGCGTGACAGTTACGCAATCGATCGGGAAATCGCCTCTCATGTCTTTCCCTCGATGTTCTCGTCATCGCCTTCGCGTTTTTATCGAATTATTGCTCGCTCGCGCGAGGGAATAAGTACTTGTCAAATAGTCACTACGCATCGGCCTTGACAATTGCGACAATTGTCCTTGATAGCTTTTTGTTTCTCATTGAACGAGTTGAATAGAACGACACGGATTCAATTTGAATTGAAATGAAAGAACAATCGATACCCTTTCGTGCCCTCCTCCCTCTACCTCGCGCACGATCGATTAAAATCCTCTCTTCTCTTTTTCTCGCTGGAATATAAATTTATTTTCAACGATGAGACATGACCTTGCCTTGCAACAACGACGCATGTGTTTGGTTGTAAAAGTCATCGATGAGCAAATTAGCTAAGAAATTTTCGATTAAAAAATCGATAGTATTTTTTATGTCATGGAATTTTCCTAGTTTCGTTCTTATTATGACGATTTATCTGATTAGAATATCGATAATATTTTCGTAAATATAAAAAGTGTATCTTCGTAAATTATGAATTAAAATTCCAATGCAAATAGGATTGGATTGAGCATTTATTAAGTTTCTATTTTTGTTTATCAATAACATATGTTGTTTAACCTTTTGAAGGGCACATTTTTCTTTTAAACAAATTATTGAAATCACAGGTCATTTGTGGGTTTTTGGGATCGTTGATTACGAATTCTTATGTCAGAATTACAAAATAAATAATAAATAATAAATAGACTTATAAAAGATCAATTTTCCAAAATTTTCAAAATTTTTTTCGGAAAAACTAGCAAGCAGAAAATTCTGAAAAAAATATATATTATAATTTCAGATATGGAGATACACGCATAAAAATTTTCAGAGCTCTTCACGTTTAAAAATAGCCGAATTTATTCTGAAAAAGAAGAGTTTTTTTACATTATTTTTTACATTGTAACAAAATTGTAAATAAATTAACGTAATTTTTCGTAAAAGTTGCATAAGTTAGATTCCTAAGAGTCTAAAAAGTACTCATATGCGCATATAAACTGCAAAATAGATCAAAAATTTGAAAAAAATTAAGAACAAAAAGATAGGATCCTACTGCCCTTCAAAGGGTTAATATATTTTGTTAATAGCGAATTCGATCGGTGCACATCAAAGAATTCGTTGTATACAAATCGACGTATGTGTGTTTAACATAGAAACATAGAAACAATTCTCAATATACTTTATTTTTTATTTGGTAAAATATGTATTGGGCATTTTACTATCCGAATTATTTTACATTTATATATTCAGATCAGATCAGTGTACAGCGAATTTATGCACCAGTTCGCTCTAGTGCATTCAAATTCGCCATAAGACTAAATATGCACTCCGATAGAACAATGGATTTTTATTAAATTATATGTCCGTTATCTTGTCTAAAATATGTAATTTGCAATTAAGCGAGTACATTTACAAAAGATATAGAAATTCTGACTTCTTCTAAAATATGGATGTTTGCTTAATTAATTTCGATATAAATATTTCAGCAAAATAATATGATGGAAAATTTTCCAAATTGTTAGAAAAAAATTGTTCGATAATTAAAAAAAAAAATTTTTAGCTGTATTTTAGAAATATAAATAAAAATGTACTCATAAAAATGCATAATTATCCTAAGTTATAAATATTTTAGCCTAAAATATTATATATTCGATACAGCTAAATTAAAAATTTTAAAGTCAAAGTGCTTTTGAAATGCTTTTGATACACCTCCGATTTTCCAGAAGTGTTCATCGAACATTTGAAAATAATCAGATAACGTAGCTTGATTTGTTTCTTTAATGCTGTTAGCATTTATTATGTTTTTAAAAAAAATTGAATTAAAAAATATCTACATTTTACATTAGATTTATCTAATTTTTGACAAATATCATTTTGAAATTTTATTTTGACGACACTGTTATTGTCATGTTAAATTATTGTAGCGTAATCTAATTATTGCAAAATTGTTATCATAATGCTATTATTGTACAATGTTTTTATAATTGACTTTTTATAATTGACTCAAGCTAAGTATCAATTATATGTTAGGACTTTCAATCCTTAAAAAGATTTTTTATGTTGATTAAAAAGATATTTATATATATATATATGTTGATTAAGTTATAAAGTTTGTATTAATTGCCCCCTAAAAGTTGCAATTTACATATAAGTCATTAAAGGATCTGCCCAAAATATTTTTTAATTATGTTATTCAAACATAAAAGTTTCAGGTCGCTGAATCTAATATTAAAACTGATAACTTAATTTAAATTGAAAATTGAATGTGAAAAATCCTTATATAAATGAATTATTCCAAAAATTTGAATTTTTTAAATTTTGATTTTCACCATTAATGATCGATCATATTGATCATTTTTTAACTTATTAAAAAATTTATTAACTTTAACACGATATTAGTACTTACACCAATAGAGTTTATATTGATAGTTTGTTTCACTATATGCTGCTAGTATTGAAAATCTATAATTCACATTATACTATAGATTTCAAGTATTGGGATATAGCATTATATTATATTGTTGCTTTGATGCAATAAATCTTCTCCAACATGTCGCATCATAATTATAACATGCTAATTGTAAAACAGTCCTTTTTGCAACTTTAACTTTGCAAATTTCTCAAAATTATGACACTGTTATTGTTATAGAGCAATTTCCCAAATAACACTGTAGTTAACAAAGCATTAAAAAAGCGCATATAAGCGCTAAAAAAGCGATTATTTTTTAGCTTTTTTAACGCTTTATTAACGCTTTGTAAGCCACTACTTGGATTGGTAAACGGAATCATGTTTAGTGCCCGAACTGAGATTGTTCTTGTACTAAAAAAATTAATTTTTTGTTAAATAATGTAATTACTTCAAAGTTTTAAATGCAATTGATAGATGATAGCAGAAAACAAGCGATATTAATTAATATTTTGAGAACATTAGCTGTCTGTTTAGAACTTAATTTAAACTTATTTGTGTTCAAAGATGAAGAATCTGTATTTAGAGAACGATAAAGGAATGTCAATGTGTATTTAAATTGTTATACAATTCACTTTATTGTAGATAAAGTGTCATTGCCAAACGCATGTAAAAGCTGTATATAGGTGATGAACATGTGCATAGCTTATTGCCATTCAGCCTTCAAGTATAGATTTATATTTAACTGTTATATGATTTATAATTGATAGACCAATTTGCATATATTTTAATCTACGCATTATTTTATCTTCTTGATATCAATATGCCGCGTAATTTTTATTTACATTTCTTTCTTCATCCTGATCAATGTGCAAAGTGTATATAAAGTAAACTTTGACATAAATTATTATCAATGATAATGACGCTAGAGTATCTACTGCGTATAATCCAAAATACAAGAGTTTATCATTGTACTTTTTTGTCACACCTTTTTTTTTAGATATTAGCGTGCAATACTAGCTTAGTCAAACAACCGGCTAGGAATTTGAACGTTCATGAACACATTAGCTATAGTTTACTCAATGAAGCTGGCGTACCGACACCTAAATTCGGCGTCGCCAAAACTCCTGACGAAGCAGCTAAACTTGCTGCCGATTTGAAAACAAAGGATATCGTCTTGAAAGCCCAAGTTCTCGCTGGTGGCAGAGGAAAAGGACATTTCAAAGGAACCAGCGTTAGCGGTGTGAAGATGTGTGAAACGTAATTACAGTCTTTTTGATTAGATTGCATGCGATATGTACTCTAGATGTATTGCAAAATACTGTAGCTTATTATCATTGCTTATAGTCCAGAAGAAGCTAAGTCGTTGGCGGGTCAAATGCTTGACAAACTACTGATTACAAAACAGACTGGCGAAGGTGGCAGAATATGCAATGCCGTGATGGTCACTCAGCGCATGTTTCCCCGTAAAGAGTACTACCTTGCTGTCATGATGGAAAGAGCCTTTGGTGTAAGTTTTTAAAATGATGAAAAGCGCATTTGAAAAGTTATTGCATTAAATAAAAATAATTGCATTAAATTTCTAATGGATATTTTCCATTCCCAGGGTCCTGTCATAATAGCTTCCAGTCAAGGTGGGGTGAACATCGAAGAAGTCGCAGCGACAAATCCTAGCGCTATCATGTACGAACCTATCGACATCAATAAAGGAATTACGAAGGAACAGGCGGAACGTATAATAGCCAAGCTTGGCCTCGATAACGTAAAGGATTACATTTCCAATATAATTATAAATCTTTATAAAATGTTCCTCAAGAAGGACGCTCTTCTTTTGGAAGTGAATCCTCTTGCCGAAGATATAAACGGGAATTGTAAATTTTTGTCTCTCTTAATATTTTATAAATGCTCGATTTGCAAGAATTTTCCTACATATTTTCTTTTACAGACTTTGCTCTGGATTGTAAATGTCGGTTTGACGACAATGCTGAGTTCAGGCAAAAAGAACTCTTTAATTTGAGAGATTGGACTCAGGAGGATTCTAAAGAAGTCGAAGCTGCGAAATTCGATTTAAATTACATCGCGCTCGATGGCAACATAGGTTGTATGGTGAATGGAGCTGGTTTAGCCATGGCTACGATGGACATTATAAAATTACACGGTGGCGAGCCAGCTAATTTCCTCGACGTTGGCGGTGGTGCGTCGACTTCGGCGGTGAAGGAAGCATTTAAGATCATCACTTCTGATCCACGAGTAAGTGCACGAAATTATGATTGAGTCTCTATAATTTAATTGAATTTACATGCATTCTTTTTTTTTCTATCAGGTTCATGCTCTCTTAGTTAATATCTTCGGCGGCATCATGAGATGCGACGTTATAGCAGAAGGTATTATCGCCGCAACTAAGGAATTAAGCTTAAAAATTCCCGTCGTTGTAAGATTGCAGGTATGCGCTTTGTTTTATAAATAATTATTATGATGATTATAATTGCTTATAGAATTACTCAAAGATATTTTTTTTTCTTTTTAGGGTACTAATGTGGATGAAGCCAAAGCTCTGATCGCGAATGCGGGTTTAAAAATTGTACCAATCGACGATCTCGACGAGGCCGCCCGGGTGGCGGTAAAATTATCGACCATTGTTAAATTAGCTCAATCTGAAAATCTCAGTGTGAACTTCGAAATACCTGCAATTTCATAGGTAGCAAAAAAATAATTGATAATATATTACTAAGACTATTTTTGCCGAGAATATGTATTCAATTGTTAAAAGATTTTAGGAATGTCTGAAAGTAATAACTACAGTAATAACTTTATATGCGTAATGTATTCTCGTCAAAGAGTAATATTTTACACAGTTCGACTTTTTGCGTAACTTTACAGAAAGAGAAAAAGAATAAAAAGTAGAATAATTTTGGACAAGTCTGTGACATACAAAAGTGATATGACTGGAAGATATATATACACATATATACACACATGTATATATTTATGGTAATCTTTCTCTTTAATACAGTCGCGAACATTTGTGATACACAGAATTGTACAACATTACTCACGGAAACGCGTAATTTATCAGCGCTTATTTCTATAGCGCAGAATTTTATGAGATCCAGTATTAAGGAGATTAAGTTATATATATATGTAATATATTATCTATTTGCAAGCAACCATATGGAAATGTGCTCTAGAATGTTCAAAACCATCGATAAGATATTAGACATTAAAATTATCTAATTATATAGACATTAAGATTATCAACTTTTTGAAACATTAATATAAATATTAGCTTATAATGCGATGTTAAATTTATTATTTATTATTATATCAATGTTTCGTAAATAAGTATACAAATTTACAATTCAATTTTGACAAAACTACTATCTTTTTACGATCCACATGAATAATCGTGTAGTTATAAATAAAAATCAAATTATATTAATATTATCTTGTATGTACATGTCTATAAAAGGTTAAAAATTTTAATAATTAATTGTAATAAAATAAAAAATAATAAAATTAATATTTCATTATGAGCTAATTATCCAAATTTAGTTATGCGAACGTTTATAAGATTGTTGATCTTTAAAAGAATGTCATCGGTATCAAAATTAGTAACGAAGTACATATTTATTTTTGAAAAACACAACAGCCATTCACATGAAAAACTATGGAATGTCGAAAGTAAAAAGGCCTGCTCCATGATATGTTAGTGACATATATGTATACATAAATTATTTTGCATAACTTTAGTTTTTCATTCCTTCATTAAACAGTTATACCATCCGCATGTTGCTGTTGTCGAGTTAATACCAATATAAATTTTTATTTACTGGATAATCATCGAGTAAATCTATATAAGTTCATATATTTATTCTATTATTTAACAAATTGTAATTACAAGATTATCGTTAATACTGCCGTGTAAAGATGTTAAGTAATCATAAGAACATTGGTAATTGTAAATATGAAATACTGCTTGTTTCTTATCGCGAGAGGATAAGACATATTCTTTTTAGTCCTATTGCTAGTGGAGCGTAATGATTTTTTTCATATGCTGTGGTGTGCAGACTAGTTATACAATACAGTTTTCGTCGATTCCGAACGATAAAATTTTGTTAGACTATATAGATCTGTTCTTTTCGGCTAAAATTCTTATGGTTCATCTTTCTTTTCTCTCCACATTGGACAGAAAAAGAGAAAAGATGAAGAATGCAAGAAGTTCAGCTAAAAAGAACAAGCCTTATGAATATCAGCCTAAGTTGCAATTGATTTTACGAAATTCTATTATAATGGCTGCAAAAAGCAGCTTTATAACTGTTGTAAGATTTTCTGTTAAACGATTGTCAGCGATTTATTTTCGAACATATTGCTAAACAATCATAATTTTTTCCAACATATTACATTGTCGTTCAGTAGAAATCAGTGCTAAATACATATATTAAGCAATATGAATTATAATGTAGTTACTATACCTTTACATAGTTGATATTAAATTATATTATTATAAAAGTATAAAGATGCTCGTATTAATGTAAAAACAATGAATTGAACAAGATCAATGATCGAGTCAAAGGTAATTGACAAAATTAATATTCCTATTATTAATAATAATGGACGCATTCAAGTTGACAAGTTTACTCGCGGCTAGCCTACTCGCCAAGGAAATAAACATGATTGATTGTTATATATATATATATATATAACTATAGATCAACCAATTACATTGACTGCATTTAGCGGATTTAACAGTTGAGTGAGCGCTCATTTGTATTTGATTGATCTATTTTTAGATCTAACGAAATATATCAATTAAATGCAAGAGCTCACTGAGTGCTCAGTGTTTAAGCTTTAATTGGATTAACACGCGTAATTATGAAACTGGCCAATCACAGTTGTTCCATTCTTTTAAGGAATAGCTATGATTGATCAATTTCATACCTACAGATATTGGGTGCTAATAATAGATGCTTTTCATTTGATGACAATTCGACACAAGTGTCGTTCTATCTTTGTTAACATTCAGAAAGTAACCAGATAGAATGACACTTGTGTTAACTTTGTGTCAAATGGAAAGCGTCTATTATTAAACCCGATTAAGTGTGCTGTAACAGAGTCTATGATATGGTTTATGGTTTATGGCGGTTCCCTCGTGATGGCTTTAGGAACGCACACGTTCGACACCATCATCAAAATTTCGGCATATCGAGGATCGCGCTGGAGATGCTGTCGATAGCAGGATCGTAATAAAAAGGAGGAAGGAGAGAGAAAGACAGAGAGAGAAAGAGAGAAAAAAAAGAAAAGAAAACAAAAGTGCCGCTCTTACACTTTAGTTGAATCGGTTCCTTCGACTTTACGCGGATTTGGCTTCCGCGTATACTCGTGTCACCGGGCATTCCGGTTTGTTTTTCCTTTCTTTTTTTCGTTGCAAGACACGCGCCACTCGGCACCCCTTCCGGAATCATATTTTGGGGTCGTACGTTCGATCACCGTCGTCATCATCGTCTAACCGGCTGTGAAAGGACTCTGCAATCATGGCTAGTGTATCTTATCAAATAGCGAATTTATTGGAAAAGGTAATGAAAGGCATTGGCAATGTACTGATAGCTACATCGAAGAAATGTCCTGTTCGTAAAATCTTATTCTACCATAGTATCTTTTTTTTGTGACATAACCTCGAATTCATCCCTTACCCCACCAAAGAATGATTAGTCGTTAATCTTTACAGGAATAAGGAGAATCGCGAAACATTATATCATTCTCAAAATCAATCATATTTTACATTTGATCGAATGTTAAACATGTATGTTTTCTTAAAGCAAAATTTTCGAAAAAAGCTCATTGACCCTTTAAAGTTTAAAATGGTCCATGACTATTAGAAAGATAGGGAATATAATACATGTATGTACTGATTTTGAAGTACATTTCTGTTTATATGTTTAGTTCTAATCAAAGTGTAGTTTCTTTTGTTTGTTTAAATAGGCAGGATTATGTTTTCATACCTGACAACAGGACAATGATCTTAATATTATGTTACAATAAGAAATTAGCAATACAAAATCTGTTTTATAATTGAACTTCTTGCATAATTCATCTTTCCTCCTTTTCTCTCCATGTTAGAGAAAAATGATAGATAAGAAAGATGAAAAGTTCAGCTAATACGAATGTTTTTATTATGTGCTATATAATATTTACATACACATAAAAGCATTTTAATCATCCATCAACTAATAAAATATACTATTTTTAGTTCTATTCAAGTTTCTTTTGTTTGAATAGGAAGATTATTTTATCTTCATTCTGGCTGTAGAACATAATGTTATGTTATAATAAGCAATTATGTGCTATAAAATCTTACGATTAAAATGAAAGCATTCTAATTTTTCCATCAATTAATGTAACATATAAAAAAAATTTTTTGACTGATTTCGTCGACAACACAAATATATTGCACATATATGAATATATATTTGTTTACATGTAGAACAATCTGTTTCGAAAGCTTATATATTTATCTTTAATTATATTAATTAACTAGATACTAAATGAGTCTGATTTTTCGATGCATTATTAAATTGATATTTCTAATTTTGCAATTAAATGTATCATGTGTTTTCATTATACTTATTACACTCCTTGTTTCTTGTTTTTGTAATATGATAGCATTTGTACTGTCTTTGCAGATGACATCTAGTGATAAGGACTTCAGATTTATGGCAACTAATGATTTGATGAGTGAATTGCAGAAGGACAGCATTAAACTGGATGATGATTCTGAGCGCAAAGTTGTAAAAATGCTTCTTAAGTTATTGGAAGACAAAAACGGAGAAGTGCAGAATCTTGCTGTGAAATGGTACTTTCTTTTTGTTTAGATACTTGCCAAAATAATTCTTAATACATTCTTAATATATATAGATATATAAAAGAAAGAGATACAAAATTTTATATGTATATATACATATAAAATTCTATATATCTTTTTCTTATTTCAAAAGTGACACAACCCAAAAAAATAAATTTTCTGGAAAAAAAGAAAATTTTTTTGATTTGATAGAAAATTATTGTCCATTCAGATAATATTGGCAAAAATAGTAGTGCATTTATAATGATAAAATGCACATTTTTGCCATTTTTGTTTTTTCACAATCATTAGAAAATCATCTTTTTTAAATTGATTTTTAAAATCATTCTTTCCAAGTTGATTTTAACAATTTTTTTAGTTTAACTTTTAATGATTGAGGCTAACATTTATTTAATTAATTCATAACAATAACTCGAAAATTACAGTTTTTTTTTAATCATGTCACTTTCGAAATAAAGAAGCGATGCATTAATTTTCTATCTTTTATATTTGATTTCTTTATCTAATAATAGCAAGTTATAAATTATTAAAGCAAGTTTTATAAATTATTAAATTATTATATGAGAAAGAGAAAAAAAGATCAAAGCGTACAGAGTAACACATCTTTATCTTGTTGCAAGAGATTCTTTATCTAATTTTACAATTGTAAAATGTGTACAATTTTAGTTTGGGCCCGTTAGTCAATAAAGTAAAAGATTACCAGGTGGAAACTATTGTGGATGCTTTATGTACCAATATGGTCTCGGACAAGGAGCAGCTACGCGATATTTCCAGCATTGGCTTGAAAACTGTTATTTCCGAGCTTCCTGTGGGTTCTAGTGCATTAGTTGCAAATGTTTGTAGACGCGTTACAAATAAATTAAGCAGTGCTATTGAAAAGGTAAATGATCTTTGTCTAACTTTTCACTGCAAAATTTAATATTTCTGATTGATAATATATATGTGTGACATATGTAATACATTTTCAGCAAGAAGATGTATCCGTACAATTAGAAGCTCTCGACATTGTAGCCGACTTATTATCTCGATTTGGCGCTCTGCTAGTCTCGTTTCATCCTACGATTTTGGCTGCGCTGTTACCGCAACTCTCCTCGCCGCGACAAGCGGTTCGTAAACGCACTATAGTAGCGCTGAGTCATCTGTTAACGTCCAGCAACAATTATTTATACAACAAATTGCTGGATCATCTTCTTGAGGGTCTTCAAACTCAAACAGCAAAGAATGTCATACGTACCTATATCCAGTGTATTGCTTCTATCTGGTTAGTAAACGATTGTTTGTGAATAATTGATGAAGAGAATAGATTACCATTGATTTGTCTAAATTTATTGCAGCCGACAAGCAGGTCACAGATTCGGCGAGCAAATAGAACGCGTTATGCCGTTGATCGTTCAGTATAGTGACGAGGATGATGATGAATTGAGGGAGTATTGTTTGCAGGCATTTGAATCTTTTGTTTATAGATGTCCGAAAGAAATTACACCGCATATAAATAAGGTACATAATTTGAAGTCATTTTATGCATTGCATAAGTATTTATATATTTTATACATTATTTAATGGGATCTTTAATTTTAGATTATAGAGATCTGCCTAACGTATATTACATACGATCCAAACTACAATTATGATGATGATGTCAACGATTTTTCTGATGGAGAAGGTGTCGCAATGGAGGTAGAAGAAGATGGAGACGAAGATGCAGAAGACGAATATTCTGACGATGACGATATGAGTTGGAAAGTTCGTAGAGCAGCTGCAAAATGTCTAGAGGCGGTTGTATCCAGCAGAAGAGAGTTATTGTCAGATCTTTATAAAGGCGTTTCTCCTGCATTAATTGCCAGGTTTAAAGGCAAGTATTACGTGTATTGAATTCTAAAATTTGTTTAAAGAATAGAGAAGATGTGAAGAAAGTATCTGTACTTAATCAAGAAATCTTATTTATTACTCAGAATTAATAAAACTCATTGTAATCTTTTGCTTATTACTCCAATTAATGAAATTCATTATAATATAATTTTAGAAAGAGAAGAAAATGTCAAGTCAGACATTTTCCATGCATATATTGCTTTATTAAGGCAAACAAGGCCAACTACTGGGGTCGCGCTCGATCCTGACGCAATGGAAGACGACGATGGACCCATTTCATTGTTACAACAACAAGTACCACTAATAGTGAAGGCAGTTCATCGACAAATGAAGGAAAAAAGCATCAAAACGAGACAGGATTGCTTCTCTTTGTTAAAGGAATTAGTGCTCGTTTTGCCTGGAGCTTTAACTAACCATATTCCAGCACTAATCCCCGGTATACAGTATTCCTTGGGAGATAAGAATTCCTCCTCAAATATGAAGATCGACACTTTAGCCTTTGTGCACACACTACTAGTGACGCATCAACCCGAAGCGTTCCACGTTCACATGCCCGTTTTGGCACCTCCGATTATATTAGCCGTGGGAGATCCATTCTACAAGATTGCTGCTGAAGCATTACTCGTATTACAGCAGCTTGTACAAGTTATCAGACCTCACGGTGAGCCATTTTATAATGCAATTTTTATTTACGATTGCGAATATTAAAATGATTTATGATGGATTAACAGATAAACCATTCTATCGCGGTTTCACCTCGTTGTCAAATGAAATATATCATTGTACCTTAATGAGGCTCAAAACGGCGGATATCGATCAAGAGGTAAAGGAAAGAGCTATCTCCTGTATGGGACAGATCCTTGCACACTTTGGGGATACTCTGTCAGATAAATTACACGTATGCCTGCCCATTTTCCTGGATAGATTGCGCAACGAAATAACAAGGCTTACCACTGTTAAGGCTCTAACTTGCATAGCTGCATCTCCTCTGAGAGTTGATCTAAAACCGATTATGGTAAATATATAAAATGACAAATATATAATTGAGAAATCATGCACTTTTTTCTTCACAAACTGCTGCATTTTGTAGGAAGAAGCAATACCCATTCTTGGATCTTTCTTAAGGAAAAATCAGCGAGCTTTGAAACTCTCTTCTCTTCCTCTTCTGGATACATTGGTATGCAATTATAGTTCGGCTCTGCACCCGGATTTACTTGATAAGGTAATGAAATATTATTTACCATATGTATATACATATATAGTAAATAAATTAATGAATTGAAGAAATATAATTTTAAAAAATCGCTGGATCATTAATTTCAAATTTTATTTGCAGGTTACTACGGAATTACCTGCATTACTAAACGAATCAGATCTGCACATTGCACAATTAACGCTGAATCTTCTTACTACCATAGCTAAGTTACATCCGACTGCTCTGACTAGAGTTTCTGAACATATCTTGCCAGAAATACTCATCCTAGTAAAATCACCACTTCTTCAAGGTAAAGTGCTTCATTTCAATATTAAACAAATTAAAAGTTTCACTAAGCTTATACATTTTGAATTTGAATTTTTGTTAAATAGGTGTCGCATTAAATTCAATGCTTGAGTTTTTCCAAGCCTTAGTTCAAGCAAATCTACCGGAACTGGGATACAGAGATCTTCTCTCAATGTTAATCGTCCCAGTTACTTCATCGCTACTTCATAAGCAGGCTTATCACTCATTGGCCAAGTGTGCAGCCGCCTTGACAATCCCATGGCATGACGAAGCACAGTGTATTGTACAACAATTGCTAAAAGACGTTCAGAATCCATCAGACATTCAGAATGTTGCACAACACATATTTGCTTTGTTGGTCATTGGAGAAATAGGAAGACATGTGTAAGAAGATTGTAACTTATTTCTAACAAACTATATTATAAGAGAAAAAGATTTGTCTTCAAAATAATGTTCCCACAGAGATTTAAGTGGAATTAATTCATTGAAACACACGATTTTAAATTCGTTCTCATCCCACTCGGAAGAAGTTAAATCGGCAGCCAGTTACACATTAGGAAATATTGCAATTGGAAATCTTCCTGAATACCTGCCTTTCATTCTTCAGGAGATTGAGGCACAGCCCAAGCGTCAATATTTGCTTTTGCATTCGTTGAAGGAGGTAACGTTCGTTAGAATCTTTATTCTGAGTATTATCAAAATATGAAATCATTTAAAAAAATATTTCTTTTTGTAGATTATCACAAGTCAATCAGCTAGTCCATCTGGCGTGTCACACTTACAAAATTTCGTGCCTTCAATTTGGATGCTCCTATATAGGCATTGCGAATGCACAGAAGAAGGTACTCGTAATGTCGTAGCCGAATGTCTTGGTAAACTGACATTAATTGATCCAGCAACTCTGTTACCAAGACTGCAAGAATCGCTTAAATCACCATCAGCTCTTATGAGAACAACGACAGTTACAGCGGTTAAATTTACCATTTCTGATCAGGTACTTTAATCACACATATAATAATATGATTATCTGTTCTTTGATATTTGAATTTCCAGTTCTTTAAAGAATAGAATAAATCACTATCTAGTTTGCTTGTTATTTATTTTTGTCTTTTTTTTTTGTGTTTTTAACTTTTCTTTTTTATTTCTGTTTTATGTTTCGAATAATATATTCTTTAACTTGAAATTTTTTCTATTATATGCGAGATTGCAGAACTGAATATAAAATCCAAATCTTTTACTTGATAAACAGGTACTTTATTACCAAACTATCCATCACTGTAATAAATATATCTAGTTTAATATTTACATATTCACAGCCACAACCAATCGATACTATGTTAAAGCAATGTATGGGTAATTTCTTGGTTGCTTTGGAAGATCCTGATCTTAATGTACGTAGAGTAGCGTTAGTCGCATTTAATTCTGCTGCACACAATAAACCTATGCTGATAAGGGATCTCTTAGACGTGGTACTGCCGCATCTTTATACAGAAACTAAAATTAAGGTTAGTGAGAAGAAGAAAAACTCATTCTTAATCTGAGCCAACGAGATTGTTTATTGTTACCGAGATCGTGTTGCAATATAATAAATTTTTCGCCCTACAGAAAGAACTTATCAGAGAAGTCGAGATGGGTCCTTTCAAACATACAGTAGACGACGGATTAGATCTTCGTAAGGCAGCATTTGAGTGCATGTATACCTTGCTAGATTCGTGTCTCGATAGGCTGGATGTCTTTGAATTTCTAAATCATGTGGAAAACGGTCTTAGGGATCACTACGATATCAAGATGCTGACTTATCTTATGACTGCGCGACTCGCACAATTGTGTCCGACTGCTGTCTTGCAAAGTGAGTATATTACTCATGATTATTATATTCATTTGTATTGTACTGGTGAAAAAAATTTTTCATACAAAAATAATTTTTTTTATATTTTAAAGGAAAATTCCTTAAAAAATACTTAAAACTTCTTTACATTTTATAAATTTTCTTCGAAAATCTTAGAATGAAAAATCTTAGAATATTTCAGAATTCACATATAAAGAATTCTAGAACAAATATACACTTTCTCAGCATTACTGAAAGTTTGTCTTACAAAAATTTAAATTTATCAAAAAATTATAAAAAATTGTGAAAGAACAAAATTATTTATATCAGAAATGGTTGAGCTTTCAACTCACGCTCACTAAGGTTTTGTTATTCAATACAGTATGCACTATCATATATAAATGTTGGTTTTTTCTAACATTCTGTATACGAGGTCTGTCCTAAAAGTATCAGACTTCTGCTTATAGTTTTATCTTTAGACATTCTCTCTTTTCTCACTCATTCGCTTGCCGCTAATATGGTGATTTTTAATAATTAATGATTCGTTAATTACTGCAAAAATTAAAAAATTATAGAGGACTTTTCGATTCATTCTATCTGGATATAAAAATAGTCCAAATATTCTAGAATACCTATATATATTTTGATATATTACAAATATATATATATATATATATATATATATATATATATATATATATATATATACATATTATATATATATATATTTTTTTAATTTATATTTCTGAAATTCTAAAAAATTACGTGAAGAATTCGGTAACATATTTTTTCTATTTTAAAATATTTAATATTTTATTTTTGACTCTGTAACATTTGTTACATAGGGTTGGAGCGATTAGTCGACCCACTAAAGAGTACTTGTACAATGAAAGTAAAAGCGAATTCGGTGAAACAGGAGTATGAGAAGCAAGATGAATTGAAACGTTCTGCACTGAGAGCTGTCGCAGCATTGTTAACTATTCCTGATGCAGGTAAATAGGATTGCTTTAAAGTTGAATTAATTTAAATAATATATTAAAAGAATTCATTTAAAATGTTGGAAACTGAATAAAAGAATTAAATTATAACTAAAAATTATTTCATACAATGTGAAATTTATAACAGTCATTATTATATGACGTTTATATTCATAGATAAAAATCCATCGTTGAGCGAATTTGTCGTACAGATAAAAGCCACGTCAGAACTGATGCCACTCTTTGAAATAATACAAAAGGATTGTACCGGCAGTAACATTAACGAAGCAAACGCAATGGATCAGAGCTAAGAGTACTCGACTTAATTCTTTTTTGTATTTCGTATAGATGAATATGGGTTAAGCGCGTTCGTGATCATACTCTATCTATAGTTTATTTCTATACATTATTTTTTCATTATTATATCTTCGATTTGAAGGTAGTTTCTAATAAATGTGAGTTAATGTAGCACATCATGTATAAATTTTAAAATAAATTTGCCGGCAATAATCATTTTATTATTATATGCATAATTTCCTTCTTTACAAATAAGTCTACATATAATTATCGTAAGAGTTTATAAGATAAGATCGTTGAAAGAAAGGACTCGATAAAAGATAACGATAACATAAAAGCAAAAAAATAGCGATTTTGAATATTCAAACCTTCATACTTATATTTAAAATATAAAAATTATATTTATATTAATATTATGTTATGTTATATCATGTATAGACTGAAATCTATATTTAAGTCCGAATCTACAATGAGTCGGTGATCTGTAATCGATGAGTCGAAAGCGAATCTGAAAGATAATCGGTAAGTTCTGGAATTTAAGTTTAAATGTTAAGAATTAAAATCAGTGAATAGGTAGAGTTGGTACAAGCTAACTTCTAAGGCCAACTTGTAGATTCGGACTAATACATATATGTAATATCATATTTTTATTATGATACCGTATTTCATTCGGATGACCAACTTATACGCAATTATTGTTAATAAAATAAAATGATTAACAACGCGCACTTTTTTGTAGATTGGCGTTTCCATGGGCATTTCATTTAGTGCATTTGAAAATTGAAACTTAAGTGTGAAATGTATAATAATTAGCATTCAAATCATACCAGAGATATAAAATAGTTTTATTAATTAAAGTATTCTAAACATCCTTAGACTACGAACATTACTCAATAAATCTCTAAAATACAAAATAAGATTTTTATTTATATTCACATTTCATCAAAAGAATCATCGAAAATATCAATTCATTCCAATGAATACATAGTAGATAATTAAGAGATCATTTACTAGACCAGTACATTTTACATTTTAAATTAAACTTATTTGTTTAAATATGATATGTTCACATAATCCTAATATGTTCGCTTTATTTCCTTATCTATCTTTGCTACTCTTGCTTATCAGATATGATAAAACGCATGGATACAATGTCGGTATCATATCTCTCTAACGAAAGGGATCATGATGTAAGAATATAATTTGAGATACATTTCTGATTAGTGGCAAATTTTTAATAGCAGCTTTACATTAGCTTAAAAAATTTGAGATCAATTTATGATTGATCATAAATTTCATTACTTTGAATAACTAAAACATATCGTTCACATTAGTTAACCAAGTCTTACATCACGTGGTGAATCATAGAACATAGTTTTTAATAGGAATGCTTGAATTATATTATCAACAATTGTATTATCAAGACGATCTGTCTCTTCAAGTTCACATCTATTCTATTCTACTTATCTATTCTAACAAAAATATTCAACTATTGTTCTGGAATATGGAAGTGTAAATGTATTCCGACGAGATTAATGTGAGTTTAGTATAAAACACGCGCAAATTTACAAAAAATCTTCACTACAAGTTCAATCACTATTTACATATGTATAATAAATGCGACTTAACTTTAATTTTTCGCAATCAAACTAGTTCGAACAATCACGCATCTTCTATATAAATTGTCACAAAAGCCTGTTAATGGCAGAGATCATCCTGCCATTTGAAAATGAGATATGTGCAAATATTTCTTAAACTTTCAGCTCAAAATTGATTGATTAATGGTTCTGACATGACGCTAATTAGTATGGTGTCAATTAAAATGTCTTAGCATGAGCAACATCAAATCCTTGGAATCGTCAGATAATCTGCAGTGATTAAGATACGTCTTCATTTATGTAAAAATGATTGATATTTTCTCGAACATGTCTCTAATGAATTGCCAGAGATGATGCTTCATCGATTCCATGATGGTCTCTCAAATCCTTTCAAAATGCAATTAATAGAATGATTTTCATTGCACATTTTCATTGCACATTTGACCAATATATCCATAATCTGATTTTGTTAGTGCGTTATTTCAATGTCTACATATTGATGCCATGGATCCTTTGGA
>Ga0157364_1000830_pt1 | contig 23736 bp, 10 predicted proteins | sample AttsexASBM2_FD_111476 | JGI IMG/M metagenome (GOLD analysis project Ga0157364, IMG submission 111476) | Fungus gardens microbial communities from leaf cutter ant in Ribeirão Preto, State of São Paulo, Brazil - Atta sexdens ASBM2 | ecosystem: Host-associated > Fungi > Mycelium > Unclassified ...
AAAAAAAAGATAAGAAAAAAAGGTGTTGAATATTTTATATCAAAATGAGCAATAAAAACATGTAACTTTGATTGCAAATTATTACGACAAAATTTCAAGTTTCACAGAAATATATTCGCTCCTTATCATTTTGAGAAAGACTTATTGTTAGCTATATATATTTTTGAATTTTTGATATTATAATTTCTTTTTTAATTAATACAAATCTATTAATTAATACAAATCTCTAAAGGATCTAAAAAAATATCTCTATAAAAATCAATATTAGAATTATGTGTAAGTATACATAAATTATATATATAATTATTTAATTATAATTATATATATAAATTGTATATAAATACACATAAATTCTTATTTATTCTCGTCTGACGATAATGTATTTTATTTTTATAAAATTATTGTCATATAAGAATAATTTATGTTCACATGTCTGTCTTGAATCTTATAGTTATGATTGTTTTTTTTATTTATATTCTTTGGACCCTAAATTATTTAGAGATTCTAAATTATTTACATTTAATAATCAATAGTAGAACTGATTATACATTTTTTAACTTCAGTTATTGGTTATTATACTTCAGTATCAATTCAATTACATTTATGTAATCAGTGTATCCTTGAAGAAGAAAATATTCTTGCGCGATGTAGATCCCCACTTTTGTAAAATGAAACACGTGGTTCCACGTTACACTTGCACCGTTCGCGGCGAGAAATCGTCGGAGAATAGCATTCGTGTAGAGTACACGAGTAGAGCAGTGTAGATGAGAGAGAAAGAGAGAAAGGGCGAGACGAACAGAGGGTTGAAAAAGCGGGACTGATCGAACAACCGCCGGGCGAGAGCGAGTGTAGCAATTAACTCGATGCTTACGACGATAATTAGCGAAGGATCGAATGAGGCAGCTGGTCGGCGGAGGAATCGGGTCCCGTCCTCGTCTCCTTCCCCTCTTCTACGCTTCGTTCCACAGCCACATTTACCTACGTAATTATCGTTATGATGATTATGACCGCGCTCGGCCACGGTCAGCAGAATACTCACCGCCGCGTGGCAAACGTGATCCTTCTTATGTCCCTTTCTGCCATGTTTTCCTCGTTTCACTCTTCTTGTACTCTCTGCCACTTGGGAATTTAATCGTTTAAAATTTGCTACAATCGAAATTAGCCGCGTTGATCCGCCTGCACGCACGCTGTAATCCAATGCTTTTCCGTCAAACACGCAACAAGTACATTTATCAAGTGCATTTATTCGTTGAGGCGGAAGGCGAGCAAGAGCCATTTATGCTTCTCATTCTTTATCTGTTCACCTATGTATAATGCTTATGCAATTTGTTTATAAGTAAAACTATCGCGCGTATTTTCAATTATATTTTTCGTTAAATCGAAAGAAACCTCTTTGGAGATTGATTAATCACGAATTAACTGCTCGGCTTATTACTTCCTGATCATGTTAGCAAGCTCTCTCCAATTAGTCAACATTACTATCTACTGCGCGTTAGATATTAGCCCATAACTTTTGTAAGACACAACGTGCAACGTCGCTTGCACAACCGTCATGACCCTAATGAATACATATCCTTCTCATTAGTGAGAACTTATTGCTTGTTTCGCGATGATCCGCTTTAACACGCGATAAATAGATGCTGGTTACATCAAGTCAAGGAATGATCGCGCGTCCCTATCTACGGCGCGAAAAAGGCAGAGACGGACGAGCGCGAGACTCTGAAAACGGTATTCGACGAGATGTGCGGACGGAAAGTACGAGTTCCGTCGTAATTGCTACGGACCCTGGTCGTTGGACGATCAAGGAGGGAGTCGGGTGAAAGTTCAGTTAATTCGATTAGAATCACCCTAGTGTATATCCGCGGTCAGGATTCGCCGCGAGCGATCCTCCATCGCGGATATATCTATCGCTCAGCGTGCGGATTATGAGAAGTCAGGGGGGGATCGAAGATACCCCTCTCCTCCGAGATCGTGCTAGGTAGTGTCAGACTTCCTGGAGTTGTTGGATGAGTTCGTTTCATAGTTGTGTCTCGCGGCGGCGCCGTGTCAGTTTTCTAGGTCAGACGAATTAATTTTAAACCGAAATGCAATATCCTTTTTGAATTTTATTATCCTTGTTTTGTGAATTTTTTTTTTACGTTTGTATGTTCAAAAACTTATGTTTTTATTAAGAAAATATTTTTAAAAATATTTGAAATTGTCAAAAAATTAAAATGTAGATAAAAATGAGAATTAATGAGTGTTTAAACGCGATAATTGGAGCACTAATTAATTACATTAAGATATAATTAATACTTATACACATTGAGAACGATCCAATAGAAAGGTCGGAATGTTTGTTATTACATATCACAAGATTTATCGATTTAATAATTTAACACCTAGCTTTGCCACATATAGCTTCTATTATAATTGCCTCTCATTTTATTCATTTTTAATTTGTTATTCTAATTAAGCCTTGTGCTATTACCTAAAACATAATTTAATTAAATATGTTATAAATATTTTAAATAAGTTACTAAGAGACTTCATTAAACTTGTTCAATAGATCAAAGATATTACATTTATGATGACAGATTAATTCTATTAGTACTTGAAAAAGTAATTATTTTTAAATTAGTATTTGATATGAAAAGAAGTTATTTTTCTCATTTTTAGGGCGATATTCTGATATTTTTCATATTTATGACAATGAAGATTTAATTGGTAAATAGCTTTGGTTTAATAATTGTAATATTCTAACTTGTAGTATAAAAGAAACGGTAGATTTTCGAGAGGTCGAGCTATCATCGAAAAACTATACAACATGGCGGTTGCGAACGAAATAGAAGCATCCACGGATCGTTTTCACGCTCTCACGGCGTGATTTATACGTCTATTTTCGAGAGAGCAGCAAAAGCAATTCAATAAAGAAGAATTTCTTGCCCAGGGCTGCCCGGGCTCGCATGATCGAAGACTGTCTTGGTGGGACTACAATTACCGATTGTAACTAGAATCCTTGCATAATGTTTGCGTTAAATAATGTATGGGTCCGCTACAATTGTTGAGATATGGGAGCAATCTATCCTTGTAGGAAAGTTATTACGAGTTTATACGATACGAATTTATCATTCGACAAATGAACTACTACGATCTTGAAATTCTTGTTAAGAATATAGGTCTCATTTTCTTCATTCGACACTACATATCTTAATAAATAAGTCTCTTTAGGCACAATGTGAAGTCATACGCTGCTTTAAACGCGCGTTTGATTTTACATGAATAATTGATTTTTACTACTAATAATACACACTCATATTTTATCTTAATTGAACTTTAAGATGAAATTTGTCAGTAAAAAAAATCTCAGCAAGCGAATATTTATTTATTTATTTATATTAAAACTAACTGCTTATGTATACGTATATATAAAAATGTTTCAATGTAATTAACTGAATTTATAATATACTCTCAATGTTTTGTAATCGAATTTTTCTATATTTTAAATGTATCGAAAATAATTATTGAGAAATAATATGAAATCAATAGATGCAATTAATAATTAATTAATTTATCGTAATATTATATTCAAAAAATAAAGATGTGGATTTAACACCATGCTGTGTCTCACTGTGTTGGTGTTAATATTGTATTGACTTGTGATTTTAATCCCTGGTGTTTATCAGCGGTAAGAATTAATGCGGTAAGAATTATACAAACAACGCAGTGTTATAAACATGATGTTAAATCCACACTCATATTTTTTAAGTAATTATTATAATGTGATAACATAATAAATATACTCTATGTATAAATTGCTCTAAATGGGAATTAAATTCTATATCTAAATAATAGGATAGGTGTATAAATTACATACATAAATACTCTATTAAGCTTATGTAATATGTGATTCTTCTGCTTGAATATGAAATAAGTTCTATCATTTGCGATCTTACCACTATATGTTACAAGTATAATTCAGAAAGGTTCCAACTTGCTTGTAAGTATTTCGTGATAAAACAGATTGTTTCTATGCGGGAATGCATTCGTTCGTTTAATTTGCACTTGAGAAAGATAGGAAAGCTTCTACGAGGTGCATCGAACTTCAGAAAAGCCGACGGTTTTAACGCCAACGACGACATAAACACTCGGCATAGGGAGCATTGCAGGCACGCAGAAAGTTGTCCGTGAAAGAGAGGGCGGCGCGAGGGGGATGGCAAGGGGCCGGGGGATGGAGAAGCGAGAGCAAGGTGGTGGACGGGTGGCAGTAGCTCTGAGAGATGACGAAGGAGCCCTGGGCGCGGGGTGGTTTCCCGGATCGATGTGTGTGCCCCCGCCTTCTCTACACTCAGCTATCCCCCTGCCTCCACCTACCCACCCTCCGCCTCTGGCCGCCCCTGGGGGTAGTTATACAAATTTCCAAGAGTGTCTGCTTCCACCCTCCGTTCCCTCGTACCTCCTTCTCCTCTTCACTCCACGTTCGCCGCTTCGACCTCTCCTCCCTTCGCCGGGCACCTCTCGCACCAGCTCCCGAGTTTCCATGGCAACCTGGAGGCGGGTCTTTGCATATTATACTCTGTGTGTGACAAGCCGACTCGTTAGGTATGCTCGTGTTGGTGTTGGTTACCCACCCCCGCTCGAGAGAGAGCACGCGAGTATATGTATGAGCGTGTGAATGTGTGCGTGAGTGCTCGCTTAGAGGGGGTTGCAAAGGAATCAGTCGGAGGTGTGAGCGGAGGCAGATGAGGAATTGTCACCTCCGACGACGAGGAATGACGAGGAGGGGCAAGGAGTTCCCGGCGGAGCTCGTGATGTAAAAAGTGGGAGCGAGAAGAAAACGCAGCTGAGGGCGCGCGAGAGGAAACTCAGGGATGGTCGGAGGAGTGGAAAGAGAGCGGTGGAGGGCAGAGGGGTGCTTATGCCGCCTCTTTGTACTTTGCAGGGTTGCTGCAATCTCCCATACCTCGGCGGCCTCCGGCCTCGCGAGTGAACTCACCCCATCGTCATCGCCGACGAACCCTGCCACCCACCCGACGACCTATGCCACCCTCTCGGTGGAAATTCTACGAATCCTGGAATCTCGTATGGAGAAACGAAAGAGTCTGAGGCAGAAAAAGAGAAACAGAGAGAAAAAGGGGACGAGAAAGGGAGAGAGGGAGAGAGAGAGAGAGAGAGAGAGAGAGAGAGAGAGAGAGAGAGAGAGAGAAAAAGTCGAGACGAGGCCTGGCATGCTGTGATTTCTAGCGATCTCCTCTTCCCTCTTTAGGGCGCTGCGCTCACGAGTTTTACGGGGATGCCTTTGATTTTTTTTGAAGGAAATCGGAAGTGACGGTTACCCGTGCAGGCAGGGTGTGTGTGTTTCGGAACGTGATTTCAGCTTAAAACAGTTTGCCGCGCAATAGATGCCATCGTTTTCTTTTGCAAAATAAGTTATTTAAACTATTTTTTTGACAAAAATTTAACATTATAGTGAATAGATTATATACACTTCAACAAAAAAGATAATTACGCTTAGGTCTGGACCTATGACATTTCTTGTAAGTCTTGAGAGGAATTGAAAATATTATGACATTTTGCCGTATCTGTTATCATTTTTGAGATAATGGCTTTTGTTTAGATTCTGATATATAATTTTGCGATCGAAGAATGTATTTTGCTTCTTTTCAATTGGGGATATATCAATGCTTATACAGCATCATTCCAGCAGTATTGCAAATGTTACAGCAAGTTTTTGTATGCGTGATTGCTTGTTAAATGAAGCCATCAACTACTCATCTTTTAGAAGATCAAAACATTGATCAAATATGTCGCACAAGTTAGAATGTACATCGGATTGATGAAATCGATAGAATAAGCGTTACTATGTCAGGGCTTTTTTTTTAATTCGAAGAGTCGGAAATGATGTAGATTATGTGTAGATCGATGAGCAGAACGTATATGTCGCCGGGGAAATGCATGGGATTGCGATTTCAATTTAATCCAATGCGCAGCGTGCCGTATCTCCCTGTGAAATCATTGATGTCGCGTGAGAGCGTTTGTGACGTGTCACGTTATTGATCTCGATATAGAAAATAAATTTATTTAGACAACGATGGGAATGTTATGTATTGGGTTGTCCGGAAAGTTCGTGCCGATGTTGAAGGAAAATTGAAACGCAGAAAATTTAAATTTTAGTATACATTTATTAAATTATATAGGTTAGTCGGCATGAACTTTCCGGACAACCCAATATTATCATGAAATGTGTTCTGAAAAACGTAAACCTGCACAGTTTATATAAAAACAACAAAATCCATACAATAACAACATGATTCGTATCGAAATATTTATTTTGTCCAAAAGTAACATTTAACCATCAGAAATAATATTGTTTTCATTGTTTCCAAGCTAATTTTGACATCTAGATTTATAATATCTTCAAAACAGTATCTGATTCGTAAAAATTATAATAATAAATATTATTAAAAAATCATTAACGTATATCAAGAAACGTATATTGGAGCAGACATACAAAAGTTATCAAAAAAATATCGGAATTACGAATCTCGAATATTAATTTTCAATGATGTTCCAGTACGAAGTACGTGATCATTTCAGTAACGTATACAAGAAACGCTTGTGGACCACACGAGGGTCGCAATAGAGAGGCGAATTTTCGCAGTGAAGGCGCCTTGTAGGGTGACGTGTTTTTCTGGCAGCCAAGTGGGGTGCGAGCCCCTAATTATAAAATAAAAAAATCAATATCTTACCCCAGTCGAGGCTAAAAAAAATAGGGTGACTACCCCCGTCGTCTTCCACTGCTGTCGTTTCAGTCGCTGCTCCCTGACTGCTCCGGTCGCGGGGGCTGATTTTTCTACCCTTCCTATTCCCCCCCCCTCCCTTCGCCTTCATCGCTCTTCGCATCGCCCATTTTTCCTCTCTCTGTTTCTATTAAGGGTGCAGAGTCTTCCTGGCACACTGTTGGGAGAAAGCGAAGGATGGGGTGCTGCGCTCGGGAGTACCGCAACAGCGGGGATAGCGGCGGAGGCGACGTATAACGGATAACGGAAGAAACTGCGCGACTTTATTTCGTTGCGCTTATTGCGTTTCCTGAATTTTTATACGCTGCATGCGGCCCATACTTATGGACTTTTAATGCCCCGCTGGCACGTGCGACACGCCTATGCTTTAAGGATCTGTTGCTAGCAGGCAGCGAGTGCCGTTACGCTTGCGAAAATCGGGATATCGTGATTTCGTTTTACAGCATGTCTTTACTATCTCCATGTAATCACGAGTTTCAAGCGATAGATGTGTAACACGCGATATACAGCAGAAAAAAAATACTACTTCCTTTATTCTGAAAAATACGAAAAATGCTGTTTATTTAAGTATCTAAAGCAAAATCAAATCACTAAAATTTCGTGTTAATATAATTATCGATATGTATGATGGATCTTTATTTTTATTAACTTACATCACGTTTTGTTACATACTTTATTTATCGCTTGAAATCTTTTTATTAGATACTATTTTTGTTCTTATTTTTCATGACTTATATTAATACAAAATAAATGAGAAGGAAATCATTGTTAAAGCTATTACTGTAACATTTGACGTCATTTTTCATTATAAATAAGTTTTATTACAAACAACTGACTCCAACATGGTAGTTAAAAATTAGCTATATTGCAGTTTATAATCTAAATAGAATTATTTCTTGATTCTTAATATCTCTTGATTCATTTTTCAAAAAAATTTTTCTATTCATAAAATATTTGAGTTTTATCCATGATTTTATATTTAACATATTCTTATATCTTTTTTATTTCTTTCCTTTATTATCACAAATTTTTGTCACACACTATAACTTTTGTGTAAAAGCTTTGATTTGTTTTAATTTGTGAAAAAATTATTTGAATTGACGATCTAAAAATATTTATAATACAAGCTCTAACGTAAATTATTTTTTAAAATATCCACGTTGCACTACCATATTACTACGATTCTCGGCACGTTCGACTCCGCGAGAATCGAAACAGCCCCAGGCAGTGCTTGGTGCTGGCACTCAATCAATAGACACACAAATATCATCTCGAAGGTGTTCACACTGTCTCCATCTTTTTCTCTCCCTCCTTTGCATAAATATATTCACGTAGGCTTTTTTGCGCGAGCCCACGCACGTGTTGAGTTTTTTTGCGATTCCGTCAAGTGTCGATGACGGCGTCACCGTCGAGTTAGCGGCAGTGCTACGCCACATCGATTTTAGGGATTCGCCGTCGTTTTTGTCTCGCGCGACGACACATTCAAATAAGTAAGGCTCATCCCCGCCGGTCCCTCCGTCTTCCACGACAGAGGACGATCGGTCCCGCCACCCCTTAGGTCCTTCTTTCGCCTTCGTTCGCTTCCCCCTACGTTGGCACGAGGGATGGGTCGCGACGAGATTAAAAGAAGAATCAATAGCGCCTCTCACCCCACGCACCCCCTCGTAGCACCGCGGAGGTGGGTGCCCCCTTCTCGTCCCGCTCCCACCTCCGGAATCCCCGCAACCTCAAAGGCCCTCGCTATATATTGAAATGCTCTAAGAGAGGACTGCCTTGGAGCCATCCCACCTCCGGCCTCTTCTGCAACACAGTCACCACCTACATGGGTGGTTGTCGGGTGAGGGGGTGACCACCCTTTCGTTTCATTCCCTTGCCCGCGCTCCCTACGAATACACACTCGCTACTCTTTCGGTTCCTCCTGGACAAACACTGTACGGGCGCTTCTTCTTCCTCTTCGTCTTCGTCTTCTTCCTCCCAGGTCTATCTCTTCGTCTTCTGGCTTCCGTACACATTTTTCCTTTGCTCTGGTGTAGCTTTCGCGAATTCTCGCTCCTCTTCTATCTGCACTAGGACACTCGTCCTGCCTCCCATTCACCTCTTCTCATCTTTTCAGACCTTTCCTGAGAAGGGCGAGGGCGGGCGGGTCGCTCGCGCAGGTTGAGACCAGAAGAATTGTCAATTTCTATCCCCTTCCTTCTTTCTTCTTGTGCATAGTGAGATAAGGAGATCCTTCACGAATGATTTTCGCGGAAATAGCGCCGGCGAGTCTTTGAATCCAACCCTTTTGGATTTGCAACCGGTCGCAAGACTGCGGCAAAATGCACGTGAAATCATCCCGGAGATTGCTTGGCCGTTGTAGCAATGGACGACAAAACGCGTTATATTGCAAATTGCCGGCCATCCTTATGTAGCGATCTCAATCGGACAAAAAACTTATTTAAATAGAAACGTCGAATATATCTATATATTCATACAGTTATACGTAATTTCTCACTTTTTATTATATTTATATAAATAGATTAATGGATGCATCTGTAAATAATAGTGCATCTGTATTTTGCGCGTTAATCTTTGTATTTATAATATCGTTTTATTATTGCTCATTTATTACAACAACTAAAAAAAGCAAAGTTTCTAGAAAATAAATTTTAATGTTTTTAATCATTAAAATTTTGTAACATTAATTTTGTAATGTAATTTTGGTATGACAACTGATTGTCGAGAAATAAAAATATATGTTCTGTGCATGGAATATGAAACATCTGGGTTCGAATCCCGTCGAGGTAGTATTTTTTGCAATAACAGGTCTCTTTAAAGGATTTAAAATGCCATTTGTGTGTGATAAAAGTATGTTTTTTTAAAAATACATTCTGTTGTTTTTTTATGTCATTTTTATGCACCTAAAAAATAATTTTTAAGTTATGTCATTATTGCAGCAACTTATATTTGTTAAAAAAAAAAATTAAGTTTTAGAAGTTGATGAGCTCAAGTTTATTTTCTTGACCGGAGAGAAATAACTCAAGCAAGGAAGAAATATTTTCTTGTCTTAAATTGTTAGTCGTAATGCATATTAGAGTAAAGATGCCTTTTACGGAGTCAGACAAAGATCGCAGGTCCTCCGGAGAATTCGTCCCTCTTTCTTATTCTCATTTCCCGGCACTTTGAATTTGGCACCGCGGAAATTGCCAGCCACATTTTGTGGGCTAGCTCTGACAAGGTGAATATTTTAGTGGCACCCTGTAGGTTGTTGGCTTCACATACATATGCGCGCACACGCGGACGGGTTGGAGATACGCCTCGGTCAACATCGTCGAAAAATGTATTAAAGGCAAACACATGCATCCTAAGGAGGTTGGGCTATCCACCTCCCTTGGACTCCCCCGCCCGCTTCTCTTTCCTCCCTGCGGCACATGTCTACGTATTCAGGCACTCAGGAGAAGATACTTTTGCCAAGCCGCGTCCTTCTATGTTTTATTTCCTCCTATAGCTACATCCGTCAGTTATCTAAGGTGCACACGCATGCACGTTCGATCGTGAGAATCTATTTCGAAATTACTAGGAAGGCTAATGATGATGTTAATATCCTTAAAATGTAGTAATAGTAAATTGTGGGATGGAAACGGGAAATGTTAGGGAAACACATCAATGTTATTTTCGTAGAATTTTATTAGAAACCGTAATATTGGTAATGCATATGATTAGACGTGCATCTCAATAATTGAACATACTCTGAATTTCGAAAAGGTTTTGTTTGTGTTATAGATAACCTTTTCGCAAGTATTTTTATATATCTTGTATTAAGAATATTAGATTGAATATTTTCCCACTCTGAATTTTTTTAATGTGTTTTAAATATACACGTATTATGTATGTAGAAATACGCGCGATATACTTGCATATTTCTGTGAAACGATAACGAGAGAATGAAAAGAATAGAGCTAGATAAAACACATTTTTTACAGAAATACGATTTGTTTCTTCAGGTTATGTGCTGTATAATTCTCTTTAATGAGCAGTCAATTAATACTTATCATATAGGAAAAAGTTAAAATAACAGACATTTATGTAAAATTTCTAATTTTTTACTTTCTAAATAACAAATATAGAAAGCTATTTTTTTATTTATTTACATTACATATAAAATTTAAATCTGCATTACAAATAACAGTCCATATATTTTTTATCTACATTTACATCGAAGAAAAAATATATTTGATATATTTTTTAAATGTATTAAATATATATTTTTTAATAAGTATATTTTAAAGCTATCTTATCTCGATTTTGTTTAATTATTATAACAATCTTAAAAAAACATATTTAGTTAATAAAATATTCCGTAACATTTTTTGTTATTAATGGATTTAATCGTGAAATAATGAAACAATAAATCTTCAATAGATTTTAGCAAAAGAGTCATACTGTTTCTTCTCAAATTTTCATTTTGTTCTATGTTAACAAATTTTAGTTACGAGTTCGCCTTGCGTTTTCGTGTTTCGTAATTTTTCATCCCATTCAGGTAACATGATTATCACAAATCAGATTCTGTAGCTATATTCGAGCGGCTATATCGCTCGGGAATCCGTATTAATTGTGTATAAAATGGGGAACGCGTTCGTACATGAAAGAGAAATTCCAATGATTCCACCGGTTAACAGAAGTTATGTGGCGGAACAAGTTATTATTTACTTATTAGACGCCCGACGAACGCTCTGCACGGCTCTCGCGTTCTGTGGGGGTGTGAAAATGAACTAAGGCCGGCCTGGTAGAAATTAAAAACGTGACTCTACCGAGCGGGTAGCTCATCGCGCGGCTAACGAGAAGATACGACCTCCTGGTAAGCGTGTATATAGAGGTATAGCAATCTCATGTGCTGCAGCGCGGGAAGATGTACGTTTCTCATATACCGGGTGGCATGATTTTAAATCAATGGTATATCTATGCTTAAGACTTTAGCAAGATAGACTTATCGCGTGATATCGATATTTAACTATGTATTATTCTATCTAGAATCTATTTGTACATATTGTCTCTTTAAACATACATATTTCGCCTTTCTGTGAATCATCTTGAGATATCCATTGGAATTTAAGTGACAATTGAGTGACAATAAATGTTTCCATTAACATAAATCTATTTTGATTTTATACATTTTTGTCTAAAATAGAAATTTAGATTGGAAACAGATAAAAAACGAAGATATTTATTAAAAACACATTGCTTAAACTTTGTTAAAAGATTCGTGCCCGCCTCGACTGTACCACAAAATTTTTTAAGTATACTGTATTCTCGATTTAAAAGAATTATTATAACGTTTGCAATTGGAGGACGAATCCGAGGCGAATAAGCCTCTCGTAAATAATTTGGCGGCTATCGTGGCGTCGTCATTTATACATAAAGAATAAAAAAAAAGGAAATTCGTTGGACGAAGAAGATAAATCGAATAAAGTTGTGTATCGCAGTAGTTCCAGGTAACGCGTCGTAATATTGCGGTGTGACGTAAGCTTTAGACACATAACGTGCTTTATCCGGACCAGCAACGTTAACAAGTTTAGAGCTATCTATCGATTTATGACAATGCCAACGTAATATAAATGAAATAGAACAAGGACAAGATAAAAATGATGACAAAATATATATAACGAATATTCCTGAGGCGTGAAAATACAATGGATACAATGTTATTATTTGTAATGCAGATTTATATTTGGCATTTAGTGCATGTAAATAGAGAGAATATATATATCCATTTATTTACTTTCTTTTATTTAATCTGTTAGATTTGTGTAAATAAAAATTAATAGGCTACTGCATAATCAAATAAAGAAGAATCAAGAATTAAATACGATCAAAATTAGAGCTTTTAATATATAATATTTTATATTTATACGTGTTAATTTTAAGTACATTTTCTAGTTACATAAAAACTGCGTCGAATACTGCAGGACTTAAAACGCAATCGTAATATAAAACTGAAATAATAATATCACAAATTAAGTTGATCGTTAATTTAACAACAATGCTAATAAGTAAAAAACATTGAAGAATTTACTGCGAAAAGTATTAGAATTTGAATCTGCAGTTTATATAGATAGAAGATGTATTTAAAATTTACATATAAATATCATTAAGCATCAAAATTTAATCTCGACCGTATTTGGACTTTGATTTTTATTTATATTTAATTTATTCATATAGCAATCTATTTAAATATAAATAATAAGGAGCATACAGCCACAACGACGAGATGTTAAAACGAAAATAATATATTTATTATTATATAAGAAAACAGACGTTTCGGTCAAGATTTGACTATTATCAGTACATACAGATGACAATGAAGAAGAATTAAAAACAAGTTTATTAATTAAGAACGCAAAATTGCTAGTCAAAGAAGTATTAATACAATATCAAGATGACAAAGAATCTATTTAGTTTATTTATTATAGGTCATATATGTATACTTATTAATAATACTTATGTATTAATTATTACTACTTATGTAATATAAATTCTTTTAGTTTTTATATTAACAAAGTTAAGACAAAAATAATATCTGAGATTCTTTTACATTAATGCAGCAACAAATTTAATTTAATATTGTTTATTTTTTAATAAAACTCGTATTATATTCTTGACTTGTCGTGTTGTGTGCAAAGACGTACATCGAACAGTCTCTTTAGAAGAAAAACTATACATTCGAGATAGAAACTGTATCGAGTTCGATACAAATTGTTTTGTAGATACATACTGCTGCACGGGTAACCAGATACTCTGGTACGTAATGGCGAGGATGTATTCGCGATGCGATTGAGTAGAAATGGGTAGGATGCGAGAAAACTATATAGGTGAATTTATTTCTGCATTTCCTTTCGTCAAGAAGATTCCTTGCCACGACTTCTCTACAATTCTGATATTTTGAGTATAATGGCAGTCGAAACGTAATGAGCGTTGTCAATGTTCAGTCCACGTTCATAAATTTCGAATCAAATTTAAATTTAGAAAATTTAGGTCTCTTTTGTCTAGAGCTATAAATAGAAAATACGAAACCTTATAGGAAAAAAGAATTAGGATTTGCATTGAAGATATCTATTTTTAAAAACATGAAGAATGTTAGATACATCGTTTAACAGTTCAATTATCGATCGACAGTTTTCGCGCAGCATTGCCATTTACTAGCCTCCTCCGTTTCCTCAACCAGGTGCGTGTTAAGTGAGATATCGCGGAGGACGTCTTTTTACATTCGCGCAAATTATGCAGGGTACAACGGGCTGTATCTCTCAGAATGCATAATGCGACAATAGCGACGATAACGCGCGCGCGGAATGAGTCGTCTAGCGTGTCTTATGCAAATCTTGGAGAGGAACACTTTGTAATGGGCAATAACGTTAACACCTGCTACCTCGTAGAGCGTATCTCGTATAATGGAGAAATGTTTTTATGCGCGACGTATCATTAAATCTGTATAGTGACACTCGTCATTCTCGGCATACCGCCATTACGACGGATCGGTTGGGTTAAGCGCGACGCAACGGCGTTTGGCGAAATGGAAAAGATCAACTGTGACAAAATGACATTAATATCCTGAGGTTTTAAAATTAGCATAATGCTCGTTTGCAGTATCTGGCTGCTTGTAGCTGGTGAGTTGCCACTTTTCATGAATAAATTACCGCTAATTACATACTTGATACCGTCCGGTATTTATCTAATTTATTATTACACGGCTGGAAAATTGGTGTTGAAAACACTTTTCTCACATGTTCTATGTGAATTACTCAAATTTCTGTATCAATTTAACATAAGATGAATATGTCAAAAAGTGACACAAGCATTATGTAAAAATTAATATAAAAATGTAATACTTTGACAAATTTGAAAACAAATTGTGGAAGCATATCTTTTTCAGTAAATTATAATCTGTTAAATTAATACGTACATTCATTTTCATTTATTTATCCCAGAATTTATGTTTTAAAACTACATTATTTTTATGTTATTTGTTTTCTCATAAATTGTGTTATTTTAATTATAAAAATGTTAAATACTAATTTTACATAAAATATTTAAATAACATCATATTATGTTAAGTTATGTTCAGATATGTTAAAAATTCTCAACTTGATGCCTTGCATAAAGAAACATGGTCTCGGGAGTCATCATACATACAGGATATGATCCATTTTAATCAATCCAGTCAATTTTCTTCGAAATTTTTAATAATACAAGAAATGTTTCAAACAAAAGTGAAGCTGTTCGTCGCGTTCATTGATGTTATAACAATTTACTACAATTTCGAGAAGAGACAGACATATGAAACCATGGTTAGCATACGAAACGACATTGCGAAGGAGGGCGTTTCGCTGTTCAAAGGTAGAGAAGAACTTGACAGCGTCTACGAGCTTAGACGAGTGTAGATATAGCATCTCCTCATCCCTTTTTACCCCGAAAGGTTACGGGTGGCTGGGTAGCTAGGTGACGTGTATTTTACGTGCCTGCCTTTATTTCGATACGTCGGAGCTTCGATCCCCGTCCAAACCTAATTTGCGTTCCATCTCGCGAGCAAACACTCTTTGGAACGAGAGACGGGTGGGCGGCCTGAAGAGCGACTCTCTTCTATTTCCTTTCCCTTCTTCCTACTTCCGTCGTAATCTTTCTCTGGCACAGGGTATCCGCGACACTGTCGTTACATACGCACATACATCGTGTATCGCAAGCGCATGCTCTTTGAGCTGACTCGAATTTCCACAAAGTGTGATCTGGCTACGAGGAAATATCGCTTTCAGCTCCAGACGTGACCAATCTGACATATCTATTTATTTAGACTTACGATAAGCTATTTTTGATCTTAAAATATGTAGTAAGAAGATAAATTGTGTTTACACAACATTTTTTATATAATACAATCTTTTGTTTTTTTTAATGCAACATGCTAATAATATTTCTTAAGCTTAATTATTTCAATGCTCTTATATGTTTGCAAAATTGTTAACAAAACCGAAGACTGTTAGCACTATAATATTGTTATACATAAATCGTAATATTGTTATACATAAATTTCGTTTTTCAAATGATTGTTGCTAATTATAGATTTGTTTTTATTTGTCTTTATAATTTAAAGTATAATTTATTGTGTTATAAAAGTTTAATGGTATATCTTTCTGTAAATTTTAAAATAAAGTAACAGTTTAAAAAGTTTGTCACTTCGGTATTGCATCTCTGACGAATTTTAAATCGTACAAAGTGTGATTCATTAAAATTGTTAAAATCCGTACTTACCGTAACAGTTTTCGTCGAATTTTCTTGTTTTGTCAAGAAAATATACGATGAAAAAGCGAAAAATCTCGATTCAACTTCTTTGAAAGAAACAAGTTAAGTGACATTTAAAAAACACATTAAAATCAGCGTCATCATCCCCGAGAAACAATGAACATGCAGGAATATCAATTTTCTTGATAAATTAGTATTTAATAGAATACGTCCGGATTTAGTCTAGTATTATTCTAGTATGATTATTTCGAGTGCATTCCTTGCAGTTACTTAATCTCTGTACACGCACTGAAAAAAAAGTCTGATAATTGCTATCAAATATATTTTAGCATATTGGTAATATGTAGTAATATTATCAAACATAATAGTAATCAATTGTTTGATAATAATTAAAAAAGTAAGATAATATTTAGAAAAGTAAAATTAATGATTTCTGTCTGTTTTATACCAATCGGACAGTTTTTAAATTATTTCACTAAAGCTTTAGTAATTATTTATGTAGGCTTGATTATTATTATTATATTTTTTTAAAAGCAAAAGATTAACAAGCGATAGATGATTTTTCTAATGATTCTTGATATAAAACATTATTTATGTTATGTTTACAATATATAAGATTCAAAAAGTCATCGAATTTTTTTATTTACATGCCAATTTAAAGGAGCGACAAGGTCATGCTGATGTTACGTGATAGAAAAGATCTTTTTTCTAGAAATGAATCGCACGTGCAACGCTCTGTTCCATTTATTTTTTGTGCAATATATTATTTTGTTCATCAGTATAGATGCACTGTGAACACTGTACGAATCGTACAATAGGTATATTCAAACCGAACATGTAATCTGCTTATCGAGTGATTGAACATTGGTTGGATTTACAGGTAAGAACCAATTATGTTTAACCATTCGGCCATTCTTACTGTTATGAAAAATACGAAGACTTTAAAAGTGGTGGATTTAAAAAGATCATCAAGATATCAATAAGCCTATAAATCCATATTTAGGCCGACCGACAATATTCGATAGCCGTACATTTTTTTAATATTTCACAAATTTCAGAGAGCGATTTTCCTAGCTCAGAATAAAATTTCATATTTACGGTTGTATGGAGAAATCGACTTCTAAAAAAAAAGAAAAAAAAAGGCAAACAGAAAACGAAAAGAAAAATTTTGCTGAAGTATATTATATTAAATATTTAATAGATATACTTACATCTGAAAATAATTTTGTTGAATTATTAAAATAATTATGTAGGAAACTCAAGCCTGCTAAGCAATGCTACAAAAAATTTTGACATTTTAGCAACTTTTAGTTTAAGTGTCCTATATGTAACTATTATATTTGATATAAAAATATTTTCAGGTCTACATTTAGCTAAGTTGTTAGATACTTCAGCAAAATCATTCTTTTTGTGCACCTTAAACGCTCACAAAATTACGCATTATTTGCACGAAAAATAAACAGGTATAGAACGCTGCACGTGGTGTCTATTTTTAGTTATATAGGCCTCTCACGTAATACTGTGGTCTTGACGATTCTTCAAATTACTGCACAAACAAAAAGTTCGAGGATTGTTACGTTTTGCACAGACCTCGTACGGGATAATCGACAAAATTATTTACGGCGTGAACATCGGTCACGTGTCGTGTCGAGCGACGTGATCGCAGGCCCGTGATTGAAAATACGGCAGTCAAGTCGTCGCCAGCATTGCCGATAAGCGAGTTTATCACGCGACATTGGTTCTTCAAGCGAGCGTGTTTCGTGTCTCTATGCAAATTGCGGGTGAACTAATACTCGCCGTCCGGAAATGGGGTGCCTCGCAAGCCGGAAATAAAATGAAATCCAGCGTAATAGAATGGCAGTGCCGCTTGACAGCTCGCGCGTCCGCGACAATGTTCGCGGTCAGACTCTGATGATATTTTCGGCGGCGTTGTCACGTAATTCGACGAACTTTTCAGAAATAATTTGACAGCTTATCGTGGCTCGAATGTATCGAATTTGCGTTTTTATTTCTTCTGCTGATTCTTTTAATATCTTTAACATATGTCTCTTAATAACATGTCTCGAAATACATCGAAGCCTTTCCTGCACTATTTTAATTGTTATTTGTTACTTGGAAATTTATAATTAAACGTTGTCTCAATTGTCTCATTAGATTTAATAGTTATTAAACTACGTAGTACAGTCTTACAATTAGTCATAAATGTGAAGCACTCTTACAAATTAATATAAGTGATCTATATTTAACAAAAAACAAAACAGTTTTATAAGAATAATATTTATTTTTATATCAATTTTAACATTTTGTTTTTGTAGTCTTCCTTTGCTGTATAACTTTTTCCAGGAAAATGCAATAAATTGAGAATGCTTTATACCTATTATGTACCAAGACTGTAAGTTTTATATCGAAGATAAGAAAGTTATGAAAGGAAAATATAAAGAAATCTTCGAATATATTGCAAAAGATATTTTAAGCGAAATTTGAATACGAACGTAAAGTCAATTCAATGTGCGTTGGTTCTGAATGACGTGTTAGAAACCAAATATTATTTTCCTCGCAATCTTCTTCTTTCTTCTTCTTTTATTTTCGCCATCACGATGTCCTCCGCTCTCCATGCGATTTTCATTGAAGATAATGCTTTTAAGAAGATGTGCCATAACTTGCAAATATCGATCAGATTGGTTGGAACCGAAAATCGACGGGTTTAAAAATGACTTCATGATAGCTACTCGATGTCAACGCTAATCGGAAATAAGAAGAAATAGGAATCGAATGAAAGGAGAAATAAAGTTTATCTTACTCGTTGAAAAATTGCAACGAATTCCTTTGCCTATATAAGGTCCGTTTGCATTGCTTGAAATTCCTAAAACTTTTTGTATTTAAAAGGAGATATAAATATATATTCGGATATTAGAACGAAAGAAATAAAAGCAATGATGCTGAATGCAAAAAGTATAAGCAACGCAAACAGATTTATAGATGCATACGTAAGTACTGTGATAGTAGCTTGATACAGCGCTGTAAGAGCGCTAGGTTGGCAATACTGAAAACAATGGCTAACGTGTCTTCCAAACGGTAGCACGCAGCTCGCGAAAATAAAAGCTCCTGTATTATCGTTTTTCCAATGCGTGTTTTTTGATTCTAAGCCATCCTATTACAGTACGTTATTGGCCTATGAATAAAGGCGCGTGGACAGAGATTACGTATGCTCCTTATTTGTCTTAATTTCATTCTATAAGGGAGGAATAAAAGAGGATTCAGGTAATTTGCAACTATACCATGTCGTATATATACACAGTAAAAAAACATTTTGTTTGTGTGAAAATCGGCTCTTATTAAAACTTTGTATTGAATTTTTAACATATCCGATTGTTAATTTAACATAATATGATTGCGCTATTTGAACATTTTATGTTAAATTGATATTCAATAATAACGAACATTTTTTTAGTTTTAAAATATTTATGAGTAAGGGATAAAAAATAATGGTACTCTCTAAAAACGTTTTAAAATAAATTATTAAAATGTGCTAATTTAATATATTTTACAATAAGTTTGATTTTACTGAAGGAATATTTTTTCACAATTTGCTCCAAAATTGTGTTAGTGGTATATTCTTTGTATTTTTTTACGTAACGCGTGTATCGCTTCCTAACATATTCATCTTATGTTAAATTAACACAAAAATTTAGATGAACCGTTTGGGACATGTGCTTTCGATATAGATTTTCAAATTGTGTACATATACCACACGTATACGTATATATATATATATATATATATATATATATATATATATATATGTATATATATATATATAGTATATCCAATAACGTATATCATCGTTTCCTTCATCATCATCATTATATTTACTGGTATAATTAATTACTCGCTTAGATATGAAACCTAATAGGAACATGATTGCACCGTGCCCGTTTTTTCCGCACGATGTTGGCGCCTCCGATTGCGGCTCTGTTGCCTTCTTCGGTTTTTCCCCTCATTTTTCCTTCTGTTTTTGGGGCTCGCACGCGTTCACGCTGACGTGTATTTTTCCATCTCGCGCGTTTACAGGTACAACCGTGTCCGTTCGTCGTCGCGATACACGTGCGTGCATACATGCCCTTTTTCCGCCGTCGTTAGAAAATTCAGACGCGCGTTTACGTGTATATGCGCGGGTTCCGTGAATGGATAATAAGTCTGTAACACACACGCGAGAATATGTGCGTAAGTCTCGGAGCGGTGACCAGGAGAGAGAACTCGCAAACTCGCCCCGCCGTTTTCTCGTCCCTCGCTCGATCATCGATCGCGTGAAAATCGTTACCCTCGCGGGATACAACCTGCGCGCGATGCGACGAGCCAAGTTAAACGAAAGTTCAATGAAACGAGTGGAGTCTCCCGGACTGGCTAGAGAATCAAAGATGCGATATACATATGTATTTAACGTGTCGAAGGTATGTGAAACGTAACCGACCTGGTCATTTTTCTCGCGATAAAACGCACGTGTATCTTCTCTCTAAATTCGTGCCGGTTACTTTCGTCCATACGGCACAGACCTCCAAGAAACATTACATTCCAAAGACGTCCAGAACAGAAGAACGTTCTCAGAACGTTCTCTGCGGAATGTCCTTAGGACGTCTTTATCCCTCGGATAAAGTGATGCGTGGATGAATGCGTCAATTTTACGTTACCGTTGTTTCCCTGTCAAGATCAAGATTTTCGTGATCGTCGCCGGATCTGTTTGCGTCTCCGCGTTTTACAAAAAGGGCCCCGCGGCGCGAGAGGCGCAAAGAGCGGCGTCCAAGAAAGAGATGGGATTTTTGGTAGATCAATGATACCTGAATCAATGGTATATATCGATCGCGGGCCGAGCCGATGTGCGCGGCGCCAACATCATCGAGGTTGCCCGGGCCGGCGTTTCGGGTTGCCCCGCGCCATCGGTGAGTGTGCGGACCCACGCGCGGCTGACGGTGCCCCGTAGTGAGTACATATAGATATACACATGGCAATCTCTCACAAGAATTAGTCGCTATCGTTATCAATTAGTATCCATTATTAATTAATAGTCAATCAAGTACCGCACGAACAAATTCGCAAGTTAATCGGCAATAATAATCGTACTAATAATGATATAATAATAGGGTAATAACGTAATAATAATGATAATAATAATAATAATAATAATAATAATAATTATGACAATAGTAATCGCAATAGTGGTAATAATTGCAATAATAGTCACAATAGCGTTAATAATAAATAGAGTTAATAATAAATAGACACGTTCAACATATTTCGTAGAAACTCAACGAGATTAAAAAAATGAAAAACTTTGGACGATCACACCGTAGCGTTTTCCGTCGTCGAACGGTTCTACCGACGCGATTTATTCCGACTGTTTGCTCGTCGAGCATGATACGCCGTGGGTTATTGTTACTGAGTTCATGAAAGTATATAATAGGAGCTCGCAAATTGTTTCAACCGTCACCTCTTTCTTCTGCGTCGAGTGAAAAGGTTCTCTAGTAAAAATGCGTCCTCGATGGATCCTCGCGATCGATCGCCTTCGCGTCTGCGAGAAGAGAGAGAAAGAGAAAGAAAGAGAGAGAGAGAGAGAGGGGGAAAAAGAAAGAAAGAGAGAGAGAGAGAGAGAGAGAGAGAGAGAGAGAGAGAAAGAGGGATTTATCGATCGTTGGCGACGCGAGGGTGTTTGCCGCGTGTCGACGGAAAACGGCGTCGGCGACGTCTTAGCTGCGCTTAATTCTCTTCCGCAACGCAGTAATATATATATGTATATAGCATTCGTTTCCTCATATCGTTCTCGTATCGTTTAGCTCATCACTCCATTACATAATCCGCGCACGCTTATCATTCACTCATTGTTGATTTTTAGGAACAGCTAGCGAGGTTCGGTTACTCTATCACGCAATCTCCGTACTCGAAACTCAAAACGCCAAAACCGACGCGCCGGTTTTGCGTACACGCGCACGTACGTAGCCGCGTTTTGAGACTCACGCTCATATGTGATGTGTAGCTCCGAGTTCATACGCAAAATTCGATTTTAGTATGTGTGTGTATGTGTGTGTTTCCGTTTGTTTGTGTGTGCGCACGTATGTATGTCCGTCAATTTGTCTGTGTACGCGTGTTTTAATTTGTGTCAACGAATATTACGGTCCTCACAACGCGTCATTCTCCTCTGTCTCTCGCGAGCAAATTCGAAAAAACTAAGATCGCGATGGATACCGGCCAAAGCGCATCGTCTTGTGCGTTTTCAAGTGCATTCTCACCTCTCTATGACTTTACTATACGTATGTAGGAAACGCGGTGAAGGGAAATAAATTTCGCTTCTCTCTCACAGTCTTAGCGCGCCGCGGTTTTCAAACCCCGGGCGCTTTTTTTTTGTTTGGAACATCTTGCCCCGTGCTAGTGGTAGTGATACAGTTATCGTTTGCAATGATCCTGAAGACAGTACGGATTTGCGGTCACGCGATTCCGCGAGGTTCGTCTTAATTAATTCTACGACTTGATCACACCCGTTAATTGTCTTATTTTGCGAGGTATCGATTTATCATGAAGAGAGATTCCGCTCTGGGTTTCTTTTTTTTTTTACTTTTCCTTTTGTCCCGGTACGTCCTGTAAAGGTGGATCGTGCCGGTCGGAAAGACGATCGGCTGAGAATTTCGATATTTAGTGATTCAATTAGGTAGCAGTATAAGAGTGCGGGTATGTGTATGTATAGAGATGTAATATGTAATGCGCGTGTATATGTGCACAAATGTCTCGTGTGGTGTCACTTTTCTTGGAACGTGTGTACGTGTGTTAAAAATGTACGCTAGTTCAACGCTGTAACGTTTATATAGATAATAATCAATACATGACCACATATATGTAAATATAATATCGTAATCTATAATCATAATAATAATAATAATAATTCAAATATAATATTAATAATCGTCGTTACCAACGTTTTATGTTAGAAAAGCATCTTTTGCAGACAGGAACCTCGAGAGTTGCTTAGTACCTTAGAAATAGTTATTACTTCGCGTTTTTTTTTTTCGTTTGATCTCAACGACCACGTATTTTTTTTAACGTCCTCGAATCTCAGACCCCCTCCCCCGCCTCCTCCGAGAGCCCCCCTTTACCTCCAGAAACGCGAACGCGCCAATTCGTCAGTGCATCCTCCTCCCCCACATCCGTCTTTCGTTTCACGCGATACCTTTTGTTTTTTTTTCCTTCGGTATACTCTTTTTATCCTTTCTTTTTAACCTAATGATTCACGTAAATTCAATCAAGAAGATGGCGGCACATAAAACGCCGCGATACCTTTTCTCTTTCCGCTTATTTTTTTTTTCTTTTGCACTTCCGGTGGCACTTCCGGCATTCTGTTAGCTTCGCATACGCGCCGCATTTGTATGCGCGAACTTTCGTTTCTTCTAGAGTGAGCTTTTAGAGCGAGAAACACGACGTACGTACGCGTGTAGACACGTCACCGTTCCGGATAGTATCCGTGAGGATTCTAGTACGTCACAACATCATATATATATATATATATATATATATATATTTATATATGTATATATATATATATATTTATCTACTTAAATATATATTTTTTCTTATCCATCCATTTTATTTTTTTTTTATATATATATATATATATATATATATATATATATATATATATATATATATA
>Ga0157364_1000831_pt1 | contig 23725 bp, 9 predicted proteins | sample AttsexASBM2_FD_111476 | JGI IMG/M metagenome (GOLD analysis project Ga0157364, IMG submission 111476) | Fungus gardens microbial communities from leaf cutter ant in Ribeirão Preto, State of São Paulo, Brazil - Atta sexdens ASBM2 | ecosystem: Host-associated > Fungi > Mycelium > Unclassified ...
ACTTATAAACTTGTTTACATAATCCTATCATGACATATTAAAATGAATGTGCAAATTACAATTGCAAATGTTTAAAAATAAAAAGTAGGAATATAGCACTTGAAATGTAACAAACGGTAAGGAATATTTTTAGAGAATTTTAAAAACGTGGATTTATAGAAAAATTGAATTCATCGTAAAATCAATTCAAAACCAATGTAAAATATTCATTCTGCTGACTTTAGTGCTCGAAATAGATGAAATTGACGTTACATAGTAAGAATCTTACTATATCGGAAAAAGATGATGAGATTATTTGAAAAATTGAGATTTTGAGAGACTAATATTCCCTTTTTAATTCTATATTCTCCATTTTTTTATCTTTATCAAGTATTGTATGCATTTTTTATTTCTATTTATCTTTGATTCAAATAAAGGCAAATGTTTATCTCGGTAATTTTTAAGTCGATTATTATAGTTTATTTAATGTATTTTTTTGTTTAATTATTTTTTGTTCTAATATTTTTCATCAAAATATTTGAAAATATGACAACAATTAATTTCCCAATAAAATCATGTTTTATAATTATCCTTTATTTATTACACAAAAAGTCAAAGGATTGGAAATATTAAAACTAATGTTATATCATGTAATCTTGACTGTAAGAGCTGATAGAAAATATATTTTGAAGAATGTTCTGGATGCAATATCATCCACATACTTCGCTCTTGTCTCTTTGAGAGAGAATATGACCCAATTACGCCCACAAAAGGGGATAGCGCATATCGCGTATATAAAGTTTCATAAATAGCACATGGACGAGATTACTCTTTGCCTGTTCTCTTCGAGTGCAGGAAGCTGCATACATTCTTAACCTGTTTTATTTAGGTAGTCGAGCGAAATACTCCCGTCTTTTCCTCCCGCTTGTTGTTTCGTCCTTATTGCGTCGCATGCATTTTTAAACACGATTCTTTCGAGATAGCATAGAGGTGATGTACGATGCAGTCGATATCGTGCAATGTCATAAGAGGTTGACGCTCTAATTCTACGAGAGTGTATGCCGACACACCCTAGAATGGCATGTCGATGCATCTTCTCGAGATGGATGTGTCGAATTAATATTCGCGAAATGAAATTTATCGATGTGGTGTATATTATTTGCGCGCGTCGCAAACTGAAAGAATATGTTGCTAACAAAATGTATAATTTAAAAAATATCCGCATATAAAAACAAAATCTCTGATTTCGATTCATATATTGCATTATATGCAACGCGAAAATTGTGTATAATGTCATACATATTATTCGATTCACATCACGCTTGTAAATCGCAGGTATTGTATCTGATATGAGAAGGACAATTATGCAGCATGTTACATCTGGCGAATATTATATGTCAGAATTACTGAAGTGGATGCATTTGAATGCTCCAATTCCGTTAATTCAATTCGCTAAGTGTCAGCATGTGCATGATATCGTACCGTGTCTCACAGTAATTCAATCGTTTCTTAATTACGTCATGCACGATATTGCATGTTTCTTAAACGGCACTGCTTGTCATTCTTTTATATTATTGTATTCTTTTTCCCGTAAAACTCTGACGGATTCTTTGCATTTTTTAGAAATATTTTATGCTGGAAATACTTCAACCGGTAACCGTGTGCAAACTATGTCAAAATATATGCAATGATATGTTTCTGAAGAAGAGAAATCATAATATCTGTTTTATTTATAATTTTCTACTGTTAAGAAGAATACACGAAATTAAAAAAATATTTAATTTAAAATTGTATAGTTCCCTTGATGAATGGATTAATTGAAATAATAAGTCATTACTTATTATATTTTTGGGTTCTATTTATTTTATATATTATCATTATTAGTATTGAATAACAATTCGTTAATTAAGTATTCAATTAAATATTTCTGTTAGGAGAGATGATTTATAAATTTCTCAAATCGCAAATCCTATTTCTGACATACTTTTACATACTCTTTCTCTCTGCTTCTCACTGCATAATTTAAAAAAATAAAAATATTTTTAAAGATATGAATCTGTCTCTATTTTCATACGATTTACATATTAAAAATAAAAATAAAAAATAAAAAAGAGAATGTATAAGTATTTATGCTATGAAAAGGTGAATATGTAAGTATTTTTAAGCGGGGAAGAAATTACACAATAATTTGGCATATTCATGTATTCATTTCTATATCGTTCTCTGTGTAAATATATAAAAATACATTGACGAGATAGAGATGTAATATATGACTCAGTCCCACAGAGACTCTTTTACACATCTATAAAATTGAACGTTATAAAAAACATTTTAAAGAACGCGCCTCGTGTCAAGAGACTGTAAAGTAGCGAGCTTAGATCGTTATTTGAATAATGCGTATATTGCGCATCATTATGTCAGATATGCCGCAGGAATGTAGGTGACTGCATGTTAAATACAGAGCGTCGCATTAAAGCACGAACGTACTGTTTCATATTCTATTCTCAATGCAGTTCTTGCAGCAACGTAGAAATTCGGGAAGATAGTCGCGGCGGAAGAAAAAAGTAAAGGGAGGAAAGGGTGACGGAAGGAATGGTTGGTTCTTTAACTACTCGCGCAAAAACGAAGGATTGCGCGTTGCCTTCTTTTCTCCCGAGCGCGTTTAATTTAGTCCCAGAGCGAAAATCGAGTGAGTCACGGTAAACCGACGAACGAATAGATGGTGCACTTACAGGGAGATAAGTGGCAGCAGCTCCTTGTTTGCTAATCTAGAAGAGCACCCCGGGATCATCTGTTGCAAGCTGTTGTGGCGAAGAGCGATCGCTAATGGTGTTAGACCCGCGCTTCTCACTCGCCACTCCGCGCCATCTCATCCGCGTGGGGATACGCGCGTACACGCATACTAGCCCTTACCGTCTCTCTTTACATACTTTGAGGAGCCGGGACAGAAGGTAATCGATCACCAGCACTCAAACGGAATACCGCGATAGCTTTCTACGTGATGATCGGTCCGATCAATCCTTTAAGCTCGAATAATAAATGCGAGCAAAATCATCAGCTAGCTATTATGGAAGCGACGATGAATGATATCTAACAACCTTATATGAAAAGATACTGTACTCCTTAAAGATTCTGTTGTTACGTACTTCAAAGTGTTCATATCAAAATGATGATGTATTGATGAATTTCTAAAGGGCTCCGCACAATCAAAGAAACAGTGAAGAAATCGGGAACAGAAAATACGAATTTCAATCAGAAACGATGCACTATGGAATACACAGTTTCTAATATAATATAAATGAAATTCTTAATCTCTGTTCTTATTCTTATTGTTTGTTTCTATTCCTTGATTGTACTCCTAAGTTTGTACTGATAATATTTAGAATTAGAGGAAATTTTAAATATATAATAATTCGAAGATAGATTTATAAGAACTACGTATATATAAAAAAACAGACTGAAAAGTAAACAATGAAGCGTAAATTTTATGTATAGAGATGAGCAAAATAGAGCAATTAAGAGATATTACAATTTAAACGAATTACGTACCGATCTGTTCAAATGGCAATACAGTGAATAATTGTGATATACGTTATATGCGTATAATAAGCATTTCATGTTTTTTTGTATTATACGTATAATCTGATTTTATTTTAATAGCAGGATTTATTAATAAGCTTCTATTGAAAGTACAGTTATAAAGTAGAAGTTATTTTTATCTTATGGCAATACTCGATACTCTTCTCTTTTCGTTCTTTTGATATCACTCAAGATCAATAATTCTTGTGTACACAAATTCGCAATCTTTCTCGCGTTCATATAGAATACGAATACGCTAGTGCAATCGCAATTATCCTCTAATTCAATGTAAGTTCTTACACAGATGAAAGCAGAATTTCAATCTTAAAGTTTTCCCCGTGGTTCATTACTCCATACCGTGGTACAAAAGCTACGGAATTACATCGAATATTAACATTGGATTCAGTATGGCCACTTATATCCCCGGGATACATCGAAAACTACTGAGAGGTCAGTAACAAGGTAAAAAAGTTTATGTCGACGTAAAGAAATTATGAAGTTCAAAATCTCATTGCGTTTAATGAGAAAGTAGCCCGGCAGTAGCAGCTCTCCTTCTGCCTTGGCTCCTCCACCGCCGGAAGTTGCCAGAGTTGCACCTATGGAAAGAAGATGCAAAAGATATGGCGTTGAATACAATATGTTTCTTAACGGTACGGAAATTTATTTCCAATTCTCTCAATGGCGTATCCTTCTTATCTCGTTTTGATATCCATTTATCGGGAATCCATTCCATAGCGAATGCCGGATTCTGGATGCAGGATGGGCTCGCGAAATTTCTTTATCCTTCCCTGGAGAGCCATTTATCCCGTTACCGGACGGGCCACTCGTCGGGGCATTTCGTGGGCCACTTTTGAATTCATAAATTTCAGTTTTCTGTATGAGTTTTACGGTCGGCTAAGGATAGCGGAGAGAATTAAATGGATGACTACGTAATACGCTATTCGCTGTTACGAAATAATACTATATAGGACAATAAATGTTTCAAGATTGTTGAATTCGTCAAGAATTCGTACGATCGATATGCGGATTATAAATTATAGTTTGTTGCACAAAACAATTAGAAGCTTCTTGTCCTTTGAGACAACAATATTTACTCTATGCTGCACTCTATGCTCCTAACCGCATCTATAGATGTTTCATGAGAATCGGCTTATAAACTATAAGAATCTTCTCTTATTTTTCTTCAAATTTGTATACATACATGTAAATCGAAAAAATAACTTTATAGTTTTATATATATATTTATAATAATATTTTAATAACAAAAAAAAACTAAAATTTTATGTATATTAAAACGTTAAAATTTTTAATAATAATTCATCTGCAAAGTATTTATGTGCTGATGGCAGAAAAAAAAGCACACGAAAAGATCTTGCATTTTATCTTGTTTACATTTACATCGCGTATCTCGTATCTAGTTCGCACACAAGATACATAAAAGTAGATCCATACTGTGCAGTGCCTCTTGTCAAGATACGCGACGAGCGGTTACATTTTCTGTGCATGTGAAAAGGCGAAAGCTCGTCGAGGGACGCCATACAGGTGCCTCATGTACCGAAAAGAGGGAAGGGTTCAGGGTGGGATGGGCGCTCGTAAATCGTGCTCTATGTAACGATCGGGCATAGTAATGAGGACAAATGAAGTGGCTGAATTATACGCGAATGTCCCTATGGGAAGCAGGTACCCACTGCTCATGAGTTATTCATGGGAGTCTATCATAGCCACTCCATCCAGATTGCGAGATTAATCGAGCGCGCGCACTCCTTTGCTCGTCTACCCCTTTACGTATGAATGTCTCCCAGGCTTCTTCGCACCTCGCCGGATCGAGGCATCTCTGTTTCCTCAATTTTCCGTTCGACAAACGAGTTTCCGCATCGAATCATCGAACTCGTATATATCTGCGTAAACAGATTGCGTCGCATCATGGATATACGTATGTGGATTGTCTCGAAAAGAGCGAATGATATTTTATGAATATAAGCATATTTTTTTTAAACAAATATCGAGAGGTTTATTTAAATTTTTATATTATAAAGTCGAATATCTTGGTAGCACTAAATTTCAAATTAAAATTCTATGATTTTAGACAATTTAATAATCGTGATTAATATGCATATAAAAATCATAAAGTAAAAAAGCATATAATATTTATACCTATATATAATTATAAAATAAGTATTTCCTGAACTCTTAAAATTTAGTCTCTCTTTAAAGTCATTTTAGATATTACGTGAAAATTTACATATTTTATATATTTCGATATTTTTTCTACTTTCAAAAAATTTTATAAAATTTAAATATGACATGTCAACTTATTGAATACACAATTAAATGAACTATAATCACTATCCAATCGCATACAAATGAACAAGCTATTAGCAAATTGCTAATGTGAAAAGTACGACTTAATGAGTAATCAGTCATGCGTAAGGGTCAATTGCATCGAATGCAAATGTAACTCGTCGCTTGCTGATACCATTCTAATCGACCTCTTTATAAACTCGCATTCCACGCTACCAGTTTATTCGCTATTAAATCACTCTGATTTAAGCACTAATCAGTTTTCATTCTCATTACGATTCAATGATTATTCTCATTTGTTACAATTTAGTGATGATCATTAACAGTCATATTTTGATAATACAGTTTCTGCTTTAGATATTATTTTTTTCTTCTTCTCTTTCGATTAAATATTTTTACATGAAAATAAAAGTTACATGAAGAGGGTTTTAAGTTAAAATAATTACTTGATATAATTTTTATTTCACGTCTAATAAATTAAATTGGAAAGACGTCATTTTTTTATTTCATTAATTGTAAATGAATCGATCTCAAACATTTTTATTTTTACTGCATTTTTACTGTTGTCACCTATATGATTATTTGATATTAAAATCCTATAAATTATATATTGATATCACTGCATCTACTTGACACATATTTCAATAGCTCACTATTATTATACATAATAATGATTTCTGTCGTTATATTGGCAAACTGATTTTCAACATTTATTTCGATTTCCAATGAAAAATAAAAACGTGAGAGGAATTCGTAATTACCGATTTACGTTGATTATATATAAAATTCTGTGTTTCGAGCAAAAGATTGCAATAACTTAAATTATATATTGATCCATATGTTCAATCCATATGTTTCTTGTGCAGTTTTGGCTGAAATATTCTGCTATTACGCTACGTTATTATTGCAATTCAAATATATGCAATCTTCGTGCTATGGTCACGGTGCATTAACTTTTAACCGTTTCCGCGCATGACCGTACATTGTATTTATCGCGTGTGCTTTTACTTTTTGCACCCGAAGTAGAAGTTTATCTAAGGTCCGCAATCTACCTTGTTTCTCAGAGATATACGAGACATCGTTACAATCGGAGCAAGAAACTTAGATTCAACGAACAATTTTCGATTCAATTGTAAATTCCGCGGTGACATAAAAGCGTGCACGTAATTGCTGGTATCGCTTCAACCAATTAAAGCTTAAACTCATATAAAACCGTTAAAGCGAAGTTTCCTGCACCGTCCACAATACCGGCACGCGCACGGTGTAATATCGTGGAAACGGATTTATATTGTTTTCGATGCTACAGATTATTGTCTTAATGGCAAATTGAAGATTAGACATCTTAAACGTAGCAAAAGTCAATCTAAACTTAATGTCTGTGAAATTTATCATTAATATATCTAATGTCTGGATTTGTATGAATCGTATATATTTAAGACTCTTTAAGTGATGACAATTTAACAAATTTATCGTAGATAAGAATCTCTTGGTAAACTTTAGTACTGTTATGTGTTTTTGTCTAACGTAATTTTTTCTCTTGAACCCTGCGAAACTACACTTTACTCTGACCGGTGTACACGTAATTTGATCGACCTCGCACCGCAATACGTCATTTCTCTCGGCACACGCTCCATTCTTACTTCTCTTGCTCGCGATCCCATACTCTTTCGGTCCTTCGGTGCAATATGACGTTTATCCGTTTGAAAAGCGAGATTTTATTGCCCGTGTAAATCCTGGATTTCATCGCAATCGACATACGGCACCAGGCATTTAGATTTATTATCGGCAACAAAATTATAGCGAGTCCGACAACACTAATACTGATCGGTGTGAGAGCACGTTGCAGAAAATATATCGAAATTAATGTCAGAACTGCGAAATGACGATGAGACGAATAGTCCTACGAAAGAAGTTCAAAATTCACGATGACATATAACATTCCAATTGACAGGGGTAGAGTAGTAATCCGGCAACAAGTGAATATACGCTTGAAATTGAAGTCTGCGCTGCTTGAGAAATTCCCGGAGTCAGATCGATTTAGAGCTTGTTCAATCAGGAGGTAAAGCCTCTTTGCTGACGACCGAAAGTCCTCGCTAGGGCTGACGACGATATCGGCAATGTCGACAGTAGCATCGACGATAATGGCGGCGGGGTGAAATGATTTGTCCTTGGCCATTATTGCTGCAGAAACCAGCGGTCGTCGGCGGATAGGCAGTCGGCGGCAGGGTTAAATCGAGTAAAAGCATCGTGAGAGAGCTCGGCAACGTGAAAGGGTTTCTCTCACGTACGTCGTACGTGTATGTCGATACTGCCTGTCGAACGGTAAAATAATAATGGAGAGAAGCGAAGACGTAGAACGCGAGAGCCGATTTCTACGGAAGTCTGCGCCCGCCCCGTTTTTAGATGTCGAATATTTTTCCAGACGACATGGTCGGCCAGAAACTGTAATGCTCTGAATGTCTTCGAGTCGCGTTTTATGATTGTCGAGAGATAAGGAAACTTTTGCTGCGAGTCTTTGAATTAGAATCTCAATCGAAACATTTGTTCCGTATCCTCCTCACGTTTTTCTCCCATGATCGAAATTAGTTCCATAAGACACTGCACATTGAAATTTTACGAGGATCCTAAAGTCGTCTCTGTTTTACCGATTATTTTTTAAATAAGTATTTTTCTAATTGCCTTTTCACCTGAATTTAAAAATCCTTTTCCACGATTAAAATATAAACGATAATGTAGTCCAAATCAATCGATTTTATATTAAAAACGAAAAAAGTTGGAAAATTATAGTAACAATATTTGCTTTAAGTACAAGTTTTCTATTTTGTACATATAAAACAATCGTGATTTGGACTATGGATTACATGAACAATGTGGAATTCTTAAAATTAGACTTAGATACCTAATATGAAAGATTAATTAGAAAATTTATATATATGTGTGTGTGTGTGTGTGTGTGTGCGATATTAAGCAGTAGTAATATGTCAGTGACACGTAAATCTGTGTGTGTAAGTCCGATTGAATCGGTAAAACAGATGACTTTAAGATCTCTTCAATAGTCCTTGACAATAACAAGAGTCATGCTTTAAATCGAGCATAAATCCTATTGGTAGGTAAATGGCATACGATGAGAAGAGTATCGTATATAATTTTGAAAAAAAAAACAGACGCGTGTGAACTAAATGGATTAACAAGATAAGAAAACACGAAAATAATCAACAGGAAAAAACGTAGAGTAAATTTATGACAATGAGGATTCTTGTCATAAAGAAGAAACATTACATATCGCGAAATCGATACGTAAGTAGTTTAATGGGAGCAACACCCATGTTGGAATAAAAGGAAGGAATGGGAAGATGTAATTTAACGTGTCTCGATGCTGAAACAGGGCGGTAGTGGCAGTGTATATTTCCCGAGACAAATTTCTCCATTGCTTCTATCGATAATTCTTCTGCTGGAATGTGAATGTACCGAGAGAGCCAGTCGCGCCAGAATAAAATATTACAAGATCGTACAGCAAAGAAGATGTCGATTGCACGAAACCAGCGGCGTAAAATGTGGAACCGGGACAGCTTAAGAGCAACGTCGACGCATTAACGTCGTTCCACTAAGCACTGGTTTCTCGCAAGAGTCAATGACATTCCCACAGTTGCATTACTCTGCACGAAGGCGGAGACATTATGCTGCTGTCGAGACTGGATGGTAGCCAACGATTAAAAGAATATCTACCTATATGTATATCTGATTTTTCTACTTCGACATGTAGCGTACTTGTAGTTGCATTTACAATGCAATTGAAAGTCACGTTGAGAAAGAATACCAATAATATTTTATTAATTATTACGGGATTTTAGTTGATTAAACTGTCGGCTTTTACCTTTCCGCCAATTTTAAGAAGATTAAAGTATAAAATAGTTTTAAATTCAGATTAACAAGTTGTTGTTAAAAATTTAAAAATCATAAAACTACAAGAAAGTTACAATAAAAAATAAGATTAGATTTCTTTTTGTAACATAAATTCGATCATTATCAAAGAACATATAACATATTGTGATATTGGGTTGTCTGGAAAGTTCGTGCTGACTAAAATTAAAATTTTAGTATACATTTATTAAATTAAAATTTTCTGCGTTCAATTTTCCTTCAACATCGGCACGAACTTTCCGGACAATAAGATGCAATAAAATGCATGATTTTATTGTAGCATTTAATACATATATGCAATGTAACGTATTTGAATGATATGATTGAATCCGCGAAGTAACGGTCCGCTAAATGAGAGATCATGAATTTAACGACGTATCAGGAGATTGGGGGAGTGACGTAAGCAAAGAACAGAGGGAAGTGAGATCCCTCGATATGGAGACTTGTGCTACACCACGAAAACTATTCCCTCCAAGATCCTGACATCGGAACGGTTCGGAGCATCAATTTTCCTCGACTCTATCGTGCGACTACGTTCGACGACCGTGCACAGCGTTTCCGGCTGTACCAACATCCGCCAGTTCCTGTAGGACGCCATGTACAACGGCGAGAAAGGGATTGGGGAAGTTCTGTGCTTGGGCACTTTGAATACACTTTGCCTGAAACGACGTAGCCTCATAGACAGATCGAATTCTTGTTCCCTCTCGTCTCTTTTCCTTTGTTACTCTTCCTTCGCGGATCCTAAAGTATGTGTCGTTTTATCGTTTTTTCGATGCATGCCTTTTATTGCCCGTTCATCGAACATATCGATATAAAAATACGATATACTAAACGAAATGGGGAAAGGATCATAGGAAATAAAGTTTCATCTCGCCATAAGAATAGATAAATCTGTAAAAATAAAGAGGATTCTTTTGTAAGGATTAAGACATTGTTTATGTGGAGAAGAGATGTGTTGAACGTTTTTGTTAATCCTTCCCGTCGGAATTCAATTAAACGCTTTTATATCGAATTCCAGAAATGGTTACGGATTGTGTGTAGAACAGGTTTGTGTAATATACGGTACAATATACTGAAATAACTGCGATACGTTCTGCCTAGACGCAATATACACTCTGTGTTTAGTGGTTGTAACAAAACGTTAAACCAAACGCTGCCTGCCCACATAGCTATTAACATGGCTCTATCGTTATGAATTTAACATTATTTGCCGCAGTGCGCTTAATACTACGTTAACATTATGTTTATCGCATAAGTTTGCGTATAAACCTTCTTGTTAAACTCTGACTTTGTCAAAAATTCCATTTGCATTGAGCTAAGAATATTAGAAGTTGGAAGAAGAATATTAGAAGTTCACATATTTGCTGGTGCTTCGAAAAAAATTTGTTACTGCAATATAGAAATATACTGGAGTTTTCTCGTTTGCGATTTAATTCTCTGCATTCGCAGAGCCTGACTAACGGTATTTTAAATAAATCCTCTCAGTTTTGCCTTAATATGATTCTAAATACAGCAAAATGACATCCACGATTAGCGTGCTAGTTTGACTCGAATAATCCATACAAGTTCTTCTATACGTTCGTGCTTTATAGACAGCGTAAATAACACTTCCTCGGACTGTATCTACACTTGGAAAACTCTGCGTCCGTATACGAATCATTGTAGCAGTTTCGAGTAGTCTCGTCACCCGATCGATATCTCGTCTTATCCAGTGATGCGAAAGTATCTTCGTGCGCGTCTTCAATTCGACCTGAAAGACCTTCGCGCTTCAGAGATATAGGCGGTACATCTGTAATACGGCGATACACTCATTGTTAAGACTGCATGAGAACGCGTCGCACTCGTGACGAATACGAGATTACGCTGTTTGAAGAGTCGCGACACTATGCTTGTAATGCGATGTAATTGCAACTGCTTGAAAGCCCAGGAACAATCGAAGATTTCCTTTTCGACGAGCGTCAGAGATCTCTTGGTGCATAAAAGGATGAAAAGATTGCAGAGTATGTCGTTATATATATAGTCTGAATTAAATTGAACTAGCATGAGAATGTAACAAAATATGTTCATCAATATTGTAACTATCTTAAATAATATGTTTTAGATAAATAAGATTGACGTTTGACATTCTAAGTAAATGATATCGTTTTCTTACTTCAAAAATGTACACTAAAAAAATATGATTTTTGAGTTATTATTATATCATGAATGAATTAGGTGAGGATTATTCTATCAATGAAAGGTAAACTATCTTAATTTCATTGTTCACGAAATAGCATTTATGTCGTTTCAAAGAAATTGTAATACCTTCTGCAAAAGTGAACCGATGTGAACCTGGCGCTCAACTTTATCAAAAATAAAAATTAATACCGTAGGCTATTTGTACTTGTTTGTACCGATCATTATTTCGTTTGTACCTCAAATAGTAAACAAAAAGTAAAAAATGGCCAGCGCACAACTTTAAGATTTTTTAATTTCATTTATGTCATTCGAAAGAGAATCGTACCCATTTGTACCTCTACTTTCGTTTGTTATTACCTCAAAGGGTTCGGAGATACAGCGCGTTTCAATTTTTGCGCGACCCCTATATAGTGAACTTAGCCAATTTTTTGAAATATCGAAATGGGACCAACGGCATTCGAAAGAGAATCGTTCCTCGTTGAGGAAACAATTTTTTTTATTTTGAATTTAGCTAATATCTAGTTGAATATAAACTGTTGATGATATTTTAAATTGTATCATTTTGATGAATTATTCATAGATATCAAAATTATCACACCTTAAAAAGAATAGTTTTTTTTTTAAAGATTGTGAAACAAAAATGGCAATTATGCTTCTAAGAGTATAATCTTTTTGTCGACATTATTTGATTAATCAATAATTTCCTATTAAGTTGGAAAAACTTGATTTTTTTTAAGTTTTGTTATTTTTGAAGTAAGGAAACTATATAAAGATATCGCAAGTCTAAAATTTATTAATATAATTTGATTAATTTATAATGTACACATATTTAAAATAAATAACATTGTCTTTACCTAAAATTTTCAAATTATTAGCCAATATAAGGAATTTTTATGTAATAATAACATAATTACGATACAAATTTATTTTGTGCGGATACGTCAGGAAATAACAGTTTCAATTCTCGTTGTAAAAATGCTTCATCTTCAGATATAACATACTTCTTACACCGGCTGATATATTTCATAGTCATATGCAACAGGCCGTTTTTCGATGTTACCTCAGTGTGGTTGCATTGTAAAGGAATTCTAGAGGTGAGCCCTGGTTTCTGCAGAATAGCTAAATCGCATGTTGCATACGTAACGTAAGACATATCGCCTTCCAGAAGTACGTAACACATTTTCTGGAAAATGTAGGGGATAGTCATAGAAGAGAAAAAATATGTTGATTACATCGGTACGTTTTTCAACAAGCGTTTCCAGTATCAAATGAATACACAGCAATTGCTTGTAATTATAGAGATAAAAATTTCACGAATCCAATACTTATCGAAAATATGTGAGCAGACGTCTTTTTCGGACTTTCAACTTTCTTAATCTATTTAAATTTATTACACAATTATGGATCAATAAGATTAAAAAGCTTTAAAAAATAAAAAATTTTTACAGAAAAGAGATCTTATATTAACTCTCGATAGTATTGAACCTTTTGGATCCAAATGAACATTTTAGTTCGCACTTGTCTATAAAACTTGTCTATAAAATTTTTGCTTATGTTTTTGGATATAATTTTTAATATATTTATTAAAACTTTTCTTCATTTACAGATTTGGATTTTGTATTATACAGTTTTTTTATTAAAAAAAAATTAATGAAATTTGTGAAATATACAACAAAAAGAAAAAACTTTAGATTCAAAAATATATGTAAATTAGGATATTTTTTGATTGTTGTAATTGATAGCCGACGAAGCAATCAAAATCATCAAATACCAGAGAAAAAAGTTTTTAAATAAGATATTAAGAAATAATTTTAATAAAATAGTAAGGAACTAAATTATATTTTGGATAAAATAGATTCGAATAGACCAGCAAGGTTAAGTTATACATATACATTAATGCATACCATAAACAATTTCTTTAATAACTATATATACATACAATAAATCGATAAAGAACACAGTAATTATACTTTAATGTTGAAAGAAAATTCGGTTACAAATTCATCAAGGAATATAGTTGAAGCCGCGAAGTTTGTTGCAAACTTTATGAAACATCCGATATATTGCATAAACAACCGTAGCAGCTGATACGTTCCCTGGTATCTCAGCTATTCACGTGTGACGACACTAGTGAATGCTGATGCTCAAAAGTTATAAGAGCAAGGGAAGCTTCTTCAGCGGCTTGGATGAGGGAGGATAAACGCCGTATACAAAACGTACGAGACGTTCTTAACTTGAAACTGCCTCCGACACCCCGAGGCATAAGATGAGCTCGCTTACAATTCAAGGCATACACTCGTACGGTACGGGTGGTAAAGAGAAACCTACGATTCACGGTAGATTCCTACGCGGTAAACGAATTAGAGGTTGATTTCTTGGGTAGGTAGCCACCTATCCACTCTTCTCGAGTACAACGACCATCCTCTAGTATGCCGTGTCATCCTTCCGGTTATCTATCGTACTTCTCGCCACGAATCGAGGTAAAGGGTTAGATATACGTCGGGCAACGAGCCTGGCGTGAGTGCCATGGCACGAGAGATAAAACCAATCACATGACACTATACACACAGAAATTTATTGCCACAGATTATCTGGCGAGAGTCCAAACACAAACACATTTCTTCCTTCGACCACTCGTGAGACGGGTCGCTTGAGGGGGTAAGAGAAGATATGAGTGAAGAGAGCCATTGAGTGAGAGAGAGAGGGGGGAGAGAGAGAGAGTTTAATATAGGAAGAAATAAGATAGAAACACGAGTAAGTTGGGGAAGATACAGTGAGCGAGAGAGCGGAAAGCTCCGACGATGGGCGCGGGTCGTCGAGCTTTCTGCTTGTTTCTTACCCTGTACTCGCCCCCGCCCACACGTTCGAGAGTCTCCCTCTTTGAACCTCGCGGAAACGAGGGGATTTCCCCAGCAAAGACGTGCATCGCTTTTTATTGTCGGATAGACTGTTTGAACAACAGCCAACGTGGCAATCCGAGTCCTGCTATGCGTAGCTCTGTTTGCGCCTTCTCTTCTTGTCCCCTTTTCCTACTTTTCCTTCATTTCCTCTCTGCATTACAATGCGTCTTTAACTGCGCAATTCGATCTTGCTCCTTTTGCTGCTTCGTATGCGTAATTTATATATACTCCAGAGAAAATAGACCACAACTTATTGGACTAAAATAAGTTGCGAGAGCTAACTGCTGGCTGACGGATGTACGAGGTAATCCTGTAAGTAACGTACGGTTAGCCGCTAAAACATGTTTAGATGTAAAGTTTAATCCAAATTTATGTACATTACTTTATGCAAGTACAACATATAAACGCATATGACTTATTAATGAATTTAGTCAATAATTTCTTATTTGATTAATTCTTTATAAAAAATATGCCAAAAAATTATATAATATTTGAGAAATTAATCAATTAAAGAAAAAGAATGCAAAAGCTTAACTCGTGTGAAATTATATTCATCTTTATCTACTTATAATAATTAATTAAAAATGTTTATAAAAACTGAATACTATTTGTGGAATAATCTATCAAATTGATATCATGATAGCGATTTTATAATATACTAAAGAAGTGCTCGTTCACAAACGAGGAAACAAAAAGTCCGTATGGAAGAATAAGACGTAGTACGTATGCGCATTTGCCAAGAATATTCCGATATCCAAGAGCTGATATCTGCTTCTGTATCCTAGCCAATAATCTATCTTCAAAAGTAACTTAACGGGAAATCGACGTCCAACGCGGAGTCGAAACCGAACAGAAGCAGGCACGCAATGGATCGGAGTATTTCCAGCGGCAGGAACAACATTTTCCGCAGGGATGGGGCAAAGTGAAGAAGTTTTCCTATCGTTCGCGTCCGATATTTGCATAGCAAGATCAATACCAAGTATTGCTAGATCGAGGGCATCAGAGAAATGGTTGCTATTATGTATCTCACACGAAATAATACCCATCATAAATTTAATTTATCATATTTGAGACTGATACAGTTTTTTTATTACATGAGATAACGCGATGGTAACGAAATAATATAATTCATAAAAATGAGATCTGATTATTATTTTATACTATATATATATATATATATATATATATATATATATATATATAATTACATATTTTTTCTATTTATTTTCTATTATATTTCCGTAAATAACTATAATCTGTAGACAACTTTAAGTATAACTAAAACATTAGTTTAAATGTTTTTCTAGTAAGAAGTAGAAAGTTGTTTCTATCATTTATATTAAATCTGAGATTATAATCCTGTGACAGGAGAATTTAATTAGATTCCTATTATTAATCGAAAATGTTTTACAGTACGCAACTTTGAAATACTTAAATGATCTTAAAAATAGATTATCTAACGTCGTATAGAAAATACGCTGACTAGTCTTCTCAGTGTTCCCAAATGTCATTCAGAGCAGAGTTGAGAAAATGGCGACTTTTGTCTTCTTCTAGATAACTCATTCATAGTCGTAGAAGTGGACGATGAAGCAATCGTTTCAAATCGGTCGTTAGTAAGAAAGTCGTTCGCAGGATCTTTCGACTCTAAAAGAAGAGCAAGATATCACGAGAAAGTTTCTACCTATAATCATCGTGCGGTCTTTAATCTAAAATGGCGTGAAATCTGAATCTTTCCATTCTATCTATTCATTCCTATAATTCGAAATTACAGATTTCAGAAAAAAAATTAATTTTAAGGTATTAGCAGTTATATTACATTATCTATAACTACATTAATTACATTATATATTACATTGTATATTACAGTATATACAATATAATTTTATTAAAAATGTTATTACAATTAATTTCAGAACGCATATTAAATACTTGAATAAACTTAATTATTATTAATTTCTCAATTTTAACCGCGATGTAGCTTAAGTACGCAATTATTGGTAAAGTATTGTGCTTTGAAACAACGTGATATCACGTAAAACAGTACAACAACCAATTATACGCTAATAATTAGTGGACTGTGTACGCAATAATACAAGTCCATAGTAAAGTTTCTTGTGCATAGTGCGTATGTATGTCGTAAACATACTTAATAACATAACCGCGTTAATTAACGGCAATGATTTGTCTTTCCGCTAATGTTTCCTAATATCTAATAATGAACTGATAAACATGGACCACAATACCTTTGTTTGCTGTTACTAAACAGTTCGCTCATTTTAGTTGATTCAGTATCCCGTTCAGTATCCCGTTCAGTATCCCGTTGCTTCTCGCAAATCAAGCTTATTCAGCATTGGTACGGCCTTTAATTTGCGCAACAATGCTTTTCACGCGTTATGCATTGCGTGGTCAGATTCGAATTCTGTTAAACATTCATTTGTGTGATAAGATACCATTAAATGTTATTGTAACATTAGGATTGCGGGTAAACTTCGGGTGTATCTACCGTAATAGAGGGAGTGGGAAAAGTTCATCGAGATGTCAAACAGTTTCTACTCGCGAATACTGACAGACCGTGAAACTTTGGGATGTGTCCCGTCGTTGGTGGATACGGTACTTCTTGACATTTCTGTCAAAGCAGTTTCGCATGTTTTATTAAGAAGTTCTCGACCTTGAAAATTAACATAGATTATAATAATGGAAGTTTTTTTCTAATACTCCTAATTTACCGCGCCTAACTTTCCTTTACGCTTCTCAAGCGCTTCGTACTCCGGAAGGTGCCAAGGATACTGAATCGATCACGATACCCTACTCGCAACGATGGAACGGACCGTGTAAATTTCCACCTCTACATCGTCGACGTTTCTCATTAATCGCTGATCGATCTTCTTGCTGGGTGATTAACGTCTCGTACGGCGATAGGCGAAAGAGTAACGGCAGCGGTGTCAAGGGGAGATCGAGACCGGAAGAAGAGAACAATCAAATAGAGAGAGAAGGAAAGAGGAGAGAGACCGGTCAGCAGACAGCTGGACTGACGGATCCCTAAAAGTAAAGGACGGCAGGCATGAGGTCGAGTGTTCTCCAAAAAGCATGACGGTACGCTCGAAATAGACACGAGATACTATAGATGATACGATTGCAAGCGAGATCGTAACGGCTGTTAATTCATCGTACGCCGTACGGTAACAGCTATTCGTCTTCTATATGTCACATAAGTATGCCCTGGCACTCATTGAGGTATTGGAGCGTAAGGAGACACAAGGCATAATTTCCTCTCGCCCCACTGTCGTCACTATGAAGCACATAATGAATACGCGCACCATGGTTGCATAGCTGTGTCACGTGTCACGAGGGAAACTTTGAGCTCTTGTCATCATGAAACAGCAGTCGCACACGTTACACGGTGTCATTACATGGAATTTGAACAATGATGACGATAACTGAACGGCAGGAAAAGAACACAGCTAGATAAAGAAGCCAGAAAGTTTATTACGTGATAATACCGCTTTCAGCAACAAAAACGTAATCTGATACACGGCGCATTATCATTCAAGATGCAAAATTCGATAACTTATTTAATACTGTAATCTCTTTGCGAAAGTTCTATTAAGATATCCTAGTTTATCTTTCCCTCGTAAAAGTAGCTTATAATACGCATGCAGTTTATTTTTTTCTTGTAAAAGTTGGCATATAAATGATTTCTAGTAAATATAAAAATATATTTCTTATGTAAAAAAATCTACCGATTTGTATACATATATATATTTTTTAATTATACCTATAAATGATAATGTAACAAATTTTATTGATAATAATTTTAATACTAGCTTATAAAATGCCATAAAAAGATGATTGCAACTATTTTCTATTTGTTGTATGTAAGTTAGAGTTCATTGCACGAACATGCAATGAAATAGTAATTATTATACTTAGTTGCATCGTATTCTGTCATTAAAAAGTAAAAAAAATTTACTGTTAAGAAGATAAATTTTCTTCCGAGAAAGCTCGAGTAATAGCTTAAATTTCGTGCTACGCTGTTACTTATCGAGAAGCACGACATTCCTTTCTCAAGAAATATAGTATTTCTCTGAGAAATAGATCTTTTCTTATTATATACTAACCAAATACAACTCAATATCGATATGCATAATTACAAGTCCTTCGATTTTCAAAATCTAACTATAGATATCCCATAAGAAGCTGCATTCTACTATAATTTTCTGATTTTGTTAAAGATTAAAAGTATGATGCAAACGATATATTTAGAGTTTGAATTATGTCATGTGATACTTGATTAAAAAAAGATAAAATTCTGGTGACAAGTTAACAACGTTCCCATGAAGATCCGACAAGTTTCGTAAACTTTGATGATGATCTCTAAGAAGCTGAAAATCTGGAAGAGTTGATATCTTCGACATTAATACTTTGTATGTAAGACATTCCAAGTCAGAGAATCGCTCTAATTAAACAATAAATCTAATAAAAGATGTATATATAATAGTATATTTTATATTTTCAATTATACAAAATCAAAAGTGAATGAGAAATAAAAAATAAAGAGACGAGATAAAGTTGCGGTACATCTTATTGTAGATCATTATTCCTCTTATGAAGAATAATGAATTAAAGGTTGTAAATTAATATCTCATATTATTTTTAGAATAAAAAAATTAACTGTGATAATAGAAATTTTAGTTTTCTCAAATATTTAAGAAAAGAGCTTGTATTATAGAATTATAGAATTGGTTGCTCTGATTCTGAATTCTTTAAAGAGCTAGCGCAATTGTAAGAGATATAGAAGGAAATGCTGTGCGCATCGTAATAGTATAATATTGCATCTAGATAAGATAACAGTCTTCGCTCGTTAACGTTAAAATCTTACATTTCGTTTCTGCTGAATATACTCGAAATTCGTATTACAGAAAAGCTCGATTCACCACGTACAATGTTTATGCGTTCTCTTTCGCGCTAAGAACAATGGCTCGGAGAGCAAAGCGAGTTTCCGTTTCCGAGATTACCAAAAGATTCATTCTTCTAGTCGTGCATTTGTATGCGTTGATGCGTGTTGATATGTAACTCATAAGAAGGAAGTCATATATAGATAATAAAAGCCATTTAGATAATAAATAGGAAGTCATTTATAGGTGATAAAAGTTTGTGAAATATTATGCATATGGAGTTAAACTTTAACTATTTAAAAAATTATTAACTCATTATGATTTTTATATTTTTAAGACAAAGAATCAATTTTTATGACAAGTAAGTTAGTTTTATTGACGATGTAAAATAATTTATGTAATTGCAATTATTAATATCACAATTTTACAAACTCGAATTTTTTATAAAAAAACTTAAACATTAAACTTTGAAATAGAAAGCTACATATCGTACATTTTCCTGCTTTTAATAATTTAAACTTTTATATCTCTTACAAAGGATTGATCATTCTAGGAATCTTGAAAAGAATTATTGAATTTGAAAGTATTGCGAATCGATTTATCTCATCTAGTTCAATCTTTTTTAACGCGATATGCGCGAAGGAAATGTCTCTGCTCTTTGTAGGCTTTTAAAAGCGGTACAAGTATCGGTGCATGAAAACGCACTAGAACTGTAGAGACAGAATCGGTGTCGGTGGTTGCGGCCGTGTCGGCAATCTGGACGTGCGCAAAACAGCGCTTGCAGCTGACGTTTTACACTTTGCGGTGGCTGATGGTAGCCAGATAGGTTCCTCGAATTGTCCTCCTTCCCGTGCACAATCACATCCTTGTCGCTCCAACCTTGCAAAGTTCGCACAACTCGTCCTGAGAACTGACCTCCTGAGAATTTTCATAAAAATTCAGACCTATCGAGAAAACACAGCCGCCTTTCCCACCTTCCGATCTCCACTCAAAAGTATTCTACAATTGGAAACCGATATATTCGCGTTTGATGCTTTACGTACTTTTGTTTCACAAATGAAAGACATTTTAATGTTGAATGGAAAGACGATTAAAAATCTCTCTTTATTAGAATAATTATTTTTATATGGATAAGTGAGGTCTTAATTATTAGAATAAAAATATTTCTCTTGAAGACAATTAAGTACTATTCACTGTATAGACTTTATAGTTTATGTATTATTCACAATTATTGATTTTTCGAAAAACGAAGTTATTAAAAAAAGACTGCACATAATATATTTTTTCGTACATTATGCTTTGCTATGCCTTGCTTTTGCGTTTTCTCACATCGATTTATGCATTGTACTTTCGGAAATGTATAACGCGTAGATAATAGATATATACTAAAATGAGATTAAATCACACAATAAAAATCAATAGAACATACGATTTTTATTTATTATAGATATTATATAATGTCGATTACAAGGTAATTTTGAAAACAATGTCCAAGGCAGAAATGGAGGTTCCATGGTATACGAGGAACACGAGCCGATTGGCGATTGGACAGGCAACCGCGTGGAAATTAATTAGCGAGCCAATTTAACTTTAACGACCGTTCGATTCCATAGAGTTTCCGGTGAGGTGTGTACATTGATAATAATTTCCCCGAATGCGCACCACTACTTTAACCATTGAAAAAGTTTTCCAAGTTAATTTTCTGATCGCATCTGTTGATTTCGCCGCGAAACAAGCTCATACAGAAGATATTTTTCATAATTCTCTCTATAATTCGTTTCGTATAATTCTATTAAGAATGTTTTATAAACATAGATATACATACTTTGGAAGTAACAAATAGTCAGTATAGTTATAAACATGTATTCGCAGTAAAGAAATAATACTCGTATCTTTAATATATTATAATTGTAACTACTAAAGGAAAAATATTACCGTATAAATAGTTATCGCACATTCGTATGTATGCATAGGTGCACGTATCAAATGTAACTCCTTCAAAGCACTACGATCTTTTGCAACAAGATTTTATTTTCGTAAGAGGATCCGAAACTTTCGATTACAGCTCGGACGTATCTATGTGTCGTGACCCTTCGTTCAATCGATCGCCTTGAAATTTTTATGAAGTAACAAATCCGCTACTGCATGCGCAATTCAAAAGTTTTAAAATCGTACTATCGCGAATAATTTTGAAATAATCGATATTTCAAAATATAAATCTAAATATAGGAGCGCCTCGTAAAATTTATTAATTATTAATGATAAAAATATTTATAAAAATTTAATTATGCTTTGGTTACTCACGATTAACATCTGTATTTTTGTTACATATAAATTCTTTCACTAGACTTATTATAAGCTAATGATGATTAGTAATTTCTACGATATTGTTTATAATAAATCTAGTAAAAAATTTAAATATGCGATATATATATGATATAGTATATACTATATTATTTTTACGTAATCACGTATATACGTACATAACATATATACGTATTATCTTTATAAACGGATTCAAGCTCGCGATAGAAAGTATTTCATAATAACTTGCCATAATTCTATACAGATATTATTGTTAGAATGCCCTAAGAATGGAATTGGATATGGAGATAATCCGTGAAATGCATAATTTCTGTATAGAAAGTACCCGTGGAAGTCTCAAGAGTATGCCGTAATTCTGATGGTTTATGAAAATTTATTAAATACGCTATTGTATTTCTATGGATATGTTGTAAATTGTAATATATTATAGGTATGGGAAAAAGTTCGCGTTTTTCCCATACCTAATTTAGATGGCATTAAAAAAACTATCTAATAGTAAGATGCTATCTAATAAGTAATTTAAGCTCATAAATCCAATATTGAAGGTAATTTTTATTGATATATATATATATATATGTAAATATCAATATGTATCTATAGATCTCTTTGGTGCCATTAATTAAGAAAATAAATTATAAGTAACTTATTATAAATAATATTTGTAAGCCTACAAGCTGACTTAATACGGTATTAATAAATCGATCAACTATTTAATATTGTATCATGCGTCGCTCATAAGCTCAACTTTGTTCGAGAATGAGCCATCGTCCATCGGGATTTCATCGGATATGCAACGAGATGGACCGATGAGAAAAAAAGGACGTCACACGTCGGCGCAACTGCGTGTCCTGATATGTTCGCGTCAACTCGCCAAGTTAAATTTTCAACAATGTTCAGAAGCGCCCGAGCACCGAACATCACATAAGAGATCGTCCGCTCAGACACGCGTCTCTATTTGCATAACAGAGGCGTGTTGCATAATGGAAATTGCCCCGCGTTGTATAACATTGCGTGCTTGCATCGTGTGCACACGCTGGCCGCCGAGAAAGAGAAAGGAATTTCTCTCATTCGCGTGCTGGCGAATAATTAGCAGGCCTGCCCGTGACATGAAGTTTGAAGCTGTTGCTGACTGGATATGCACAGCTGCCTTACATTTTCCGCATTCTTTAGGCAGATTGGGGTCACTAAATAAGAAATTACCTTGCACGAATCTTCTTGCACGAGTCTTGCAATCTACGAGTTTTTCGATTACATGAAAGTAAATCTTTCTTAACAATACAACGCGAATATTTCATTAATCTCTGCCCGTTTTGTTGCGATAAAGTGGTAACTATGAGAAGACCTTAATTACTACTCTCGTAGTGCAGTACATGCATGTATACAAATGTATATAAAAACTCAAACGTTGTACTTAAATATTATTACCATTACATTATTGATTTTAGAACCAATTGTTTTTCGATATTAATTTTTGATTTAGAATTGTTTTGACAGCAACTTTTTTGATTTTTTTAACTAACAAAATTCTTTTTTTATTTTATCTGCAATATCTGAAACATTTTATATATTCAGATATTAGATATTTATATTATTATCAGACTTTTACAACAAATAAGTTATTTTGGTATCCGTTAGTCACAAGTTAGA